>PJTT01000254.1_pt1 | contig 67325 bp, 50 predicted proteins | sample 1512261 | NCBI WGS metagenome assembly PJTT01 (sample SAMN08177685, study PRJNA422409) | Soil metagenome, whole genome shotgun sequencing project. | isolation source: Soil (2) enriched on wood chips | place: USA: Madison | collected 2015-01-15 | reverse complement strand
GCCGAGGCGCCGCCGGATCACCGCGGGGCTATTGATCCTGCCCGTCCGAGGGACAACCGGGTCCAGGGTTGAAAAAGCACCCGCGCCCCCGGTCCTTCGAGCCTACGGTGCGGCGGAGCGGTCGGACGAAGCCGAAACGCTAAACAACATCACGGTCTCCGGGCTCCGCCCGGCCGCTCCGCGCCTCCCCGCCAACTTTCGTGAGTTTTCACGGGAGGCCGAGAAGCCGTGCCTCAAGGAACCTCCCCCTATGGGGGAGGCGATCGCGCAGCGATCGGTGGGGGGAATAACTGCGAAACCAGCCGTCGCCCCGGAAGCTGAAAACGACCCCCCACCGGCCTTCGGCCGCCTCCCCCACAGGGGGAGGTTCCTCTGGGCCACGCTTCGCCGGTCCTAAGCCGCCGCCGCTTCCAGGTCCGTCGCCGGCGCGGTGCGCCAGCCGCGTTCCAGCGTCCAGGCGGCGATGCCCAGCCATAGGAGGCCCAGGAACGCATGTCCTCGCTGCCAGAGGCCGACATCGGTTCCGGTGCGGATGTTCCAGGCTCCGGTCAGCAGGGCCAGCACCAGCAGCAGGCCGAAGAACCAGCCCAGCGAGAAGTGCGCCAGGCGGCGGTAGCCGGGCTTGCCCCACAGGGCCCAGGCGGTGAACAGCGGGGCGAACTGGATGGCCAGGCCCACGCCGCAGGTGCGGTGCATCGGATCGGGCCAGTGAAAGGCCCCGGCGAAGAACGCGCCCAGGCCCGTCAGCGCCACCCACAGCCCGGCGAAGGCCGAGACCTGGCGGCGACCGCCGGCTTTCTCCAGGGCGTGGGCGAAGCCGGCCCCGGCGAACAGCCCCGCGATCCCGGCCAGCATCATGCCGAGGTTGAACACCACCGGCGCCGGCGCGGCCGGGCCGCCCAGCTCGCTGATGAACTGGGCGCCGGGGTCGAAGCCGGGGAACAGCCGCTGGGCCAGCCACACGTCCGCGACCATCGCCACGGGCGTGATCACGCCGAGCTTCAGGAGCGCGCCCGTGCTGGCCACCAGATTCCCTCTTGATAAGGCCATGAGCGTGGCAGCCGAAAGTGTGAGCGGTTTCGGCGTCCGCCACGCTCAACTAATTGAACTCGAGCCTGCAAAATCGGCCCGTCCGTCTCGTCGGTCAATCGTCTTCCGGTCGATCGGTTCCCGCTCAACGGGCCGCCGAAGGATGGCCTTGAGGCGCGAACATCGACCCGAAGAAGTCGCCGGCCTTCCAGGTCGGGCGCTGCGGCGCGTCGGCCAGGTCGTGGGCGATCTCGTAGTTGACCCGGGCGAACTTGGCGGCCGCCTGGTAGTCGATCGGCTGCGAAAGGTCGTCGCTGGGCTTGTGGTAGTGCGTGGCCAGGAAGTCCCTGAACGCCTTCTCGCCGCCGTTCTTGAAGCCGGTCATCAGGAACACCGACGGCACGCCCTGCTCGACGAAGCGGTAGTGGTCGCTGCGGGTGAAGAGGCCTTCCTCCGGCATCGGGTCGGGCGACAGGGCCACGTCCACGCGGGCGGCGGCCTTGGCCACGATCGGACCGATGGTCGAGCGGTCGGCCCCGAAGGCCACCACGTCGACGAACGGATAGAGCAGCACCGGCATGTCCAGATTGACGTCGGCGGCCAGGCTGGCCTTCGGCACGGTCGGATTGTGCGCGAAATATTCCGAGCCGATCAGGCCCTTCTCCTCGGCGGTGACCGCCAGCAGCAGGATCGAGCGCCTGGGCCGGGCCTTGCCCGAGGTGAAGCCGCGGCCGACCTCCAGCAGGGTGGCGATCCCGCTGGCGTTGTCGAGGGCGCCGTTATAGATCGCGTCCTCGCCCGGCTTGGGGTTCTCGCGGATCCCCTCGTGGTCGAGGTGGGCGCTCAGCACCACCACCTCGGACTTCAGGGTCGGGTCCGAGCCCTCGATCAGGGCGGCGACATTGCTGCTGCGGCGCTGCTCGATCTGGCTCTTCAGCGCGACCTGGGCCGTGGTCGGCAGGGCGAAACCCGCGACCTTGCCCTCGGTCGTCTCGGCGGCGGCGTAGGCCGCTTCCAGGCGGTCGGCGGCCGCGCCGAACAGCTTCCGGCCGCCCTTGACGCTGATCGAACCCAGGCTCGGGGCCGAGGCCCCGCGAATGAAGGGCGAGCCGTCCGGGGCCCGCCAGGTCATCCGCCAGTCGCGGTTGCCGCCGATGCCGCGCGCGAACGGCCGGCGCTTCTCGCCCGAGGGCACGCTCAGTATCAGCACGCCGACGGCGCCGCGCCGGGCCGCCTCGACCCGCTTGATGTTGAGCGAGCCGTAGTGGGCCCGCTCCTCGGTCTGGAAGCCCTTGGGCGCGCCGGCCAGCACCACCACGATCTTGCCGGCCACGTCGAGCCCGGCGAAGTCGTCGCGGCCGCGTTCCGGGGCGCTGATCCCGAAGCCGACGAAGACCAGCGGCGCGTTCAGGGCCAGCTCGGCCTTGTCGGCCTGGGGGGAGGGCAGGAAGTCCTCGCCGAAGGTCAGGGCGGTCGGGGCCGCGCCGGCCTCGGCGACCTTCAGCTCGCCGTCGGCGGCGACGCGATAGGCGACCAGCGGCACAGTCTGAAGGTAGGTCCCGGCGTCGCCGGCCGGCTTGAGGCCCAACTGGGCGAACTGGGCGGCGACATAGTTGGCGGCCAGGTCGTAGCCGCGCGTGCCGGCCTCGCGGCCTTCCATCAGGTCGTCGGCCAGGAAGGTCATGTGGGCGCGCATCGCCTCGGGCGAGGGGACGAAGGTCTCTTTGGGGCCGACCAGGGGGAAAGCTTGGACGGGCAGGGTCGTGAGAAGCAGGACGGCGCTCAGGCAGGTTGCGCCAAGACAGGCGGCGCGACGCGAAACGGGCATGCAGCAGGCTCCAGGGCGGTCCCCAAGGGCCGCGAAGCCGGCGACCTTGCAGAGACGGCGGCGACTTGTCGAGCCGAGCTTGGCCTGGGGCTTCACGATAATCGCGCAACAGGCGTCGCGCTCGGTAACCTTAATGGCAAAGATTTTCTACATAACTTGGTAAGGTCGATCGAAATTCACCCTAAATATGAAGAAGAGCTTAACCGAACCCCGCCAGTTTCGCGAAAGAGACAGGGGAAACGGTTCATGCAGGCCTTCTCGATATCCGCCGCCGGAATGAGCGCCGCGACCAGTCGTCTGGCCGCCAGCGCTCAACGCGTCGCGGCGGACCCGGGGGCTGGGGGCAGGACGGATCTGGCGACCGAACGGGTCGCGCAGATCTCGGCCAAGACCGATTTTTCCGCCAACGCCGCGGTGCTTCGCACCGCCGACGAGATGACCGGGGCTCTGCTGGACCTTCTGGCCTAGCCGCACTCCGGTCATTGTCCGCGCCCGCCTCGCGTCCCCCCCTGCGAAGGGCGCGGATACGCCGCCTCCTGGGTTTTCCCCTAGTCTATCCGGGAGGCGGCGACCCAATCCGCCGCTTGTCTATCAACGCCAGCCGCTCTTGACGGCCTTGGCCTCGCCGGCCGCATCCAGCGGCGCGCCGGCGATCATGCCGTCGACCACGGCCAGGACCGCGGCCGGAGTCTCCGAGCCGGCCTGGCGATACTCGCCGCTCGCCGCCGGAGCCGCCGCCGGCGACACCGCCAGCACGCGCCAGTCGTCGCTGGTCCTGCAGGCCACGCCCGCCTGGGCCTGCCCCTGGAAGGTCCGGCAATAGCGGCCCTCCTGATTCTTGAAGGTCACGCCGACTCGCACCGGACCCGACGCGGCGGCAGCCGTGCCGTCCTCCAGCGCGCGAGCCAGCGGGCCGACGGCGGTCGGAGCCTCGGCGACGCGGCCGTCGGCGGTGGGCGGCGAGGGCAGGGCCAGGCGTCCGACGGCCAGGCCCGCCACCAGGCAGGCGGCCATGGCCGCCCAGGCCGGCGGCTTGCGCACGGTCAGGCCAGGACGGGCCGACGGCGTCGCCGGCTTCTGGACCCGGATCTTATCCTTGGCCTTTTCCTTCGGCTTGGGCTGCGGGAAGGCGATCACCTCGGCCGGCTTGGCGCCGGCGCCGGTGGCGGCCGACTTCAGGGTCGGCGGGACCGGTTCGCGCAGCACGCCGGCATGGGCGCCCGACAGCAGTCGCCGCAGGTCCTTCTGGGCCTGGATCCGCGCGGCCAGGGCCGGGTCCTTGGCCATGGCCGCGGTGATCTTGGCCATGGCCTCGGGCGGCAGTTCGCCGTCCACATAGGCGAAGACCTCTTCGTCGCTCACGGTCATGGCCTGGCTCCTTGGTCGATCAGCACGGCCTGCAGGGCCATGCGGCCGCGGGCGAGGCGGCTGGTGAGGGTCCCCATGGGGATTTCGAGGCTGTCGGCGGCTTCCTGATACGAAAGGCCTTCGATCAGCACCAGGGCCACCGCTGTGCGCTGGTCCTCGGGCAGGGCGTCCAGCGCCGCCTCGACGGCGCTCATCGCCAGATGGCTGTCCAGCGAGTGGGCGGCCGGGTCGGCGGCGTTGGCGCCGGCCTCGGGCGGGGCCAGGATCCGGCCGCGCCGGGCCCGGCTTCTGCTTTCGTCGATCCAGGCGTTGCGCATGATCCGAAACATCCAACTGTCTTGTCGCGTGCCCTCTCGCCATTGATCGCGGCGCGCCAGGGCGCGCTCCACGGTCAACTGCGTCAGGTCGTCGGCGTCGGCGGGATCCCGGGCCAGCACCCGCGCCATGCGGCGCAGCCGCGGCAGCAGGTCAAGCATGTCCTTTTGAAAAGAATCCAAGGTCCGCCTACGTCGCCTGAAGGAAGAAACGCGCCGTGCCCGGCGTTTAATCCACAACTCGATAATTATTCCACTCCGCGCGCGTTCCGGCCATCGTTCTCGCGCGGCCAATGTTTTTCGTGAGTTCAGGAGATCGCGTTGCGAAGGAAAATCGTCCTGCCGGTCGTCGCGGCCTGCGCCCTGGTCCTGGGACCGGCGGCGGCCTCGCGCGCCCAGCTTCTGCCCGGCGGCCTGCCGTCTTTGCCCAGCCGGTTGCCGGTCGTCTCGGACGTCGTCGACGGCGCCCAGGACCTGACGACACGAACGGTCGAGGGCGTGCGCGACCTGGCGGGCCTTGATCACCTGCGGTCCCTGCTGAAGGCCAATCCTCGCGCGCTCGAAGCCGACGACCAGGGCCGCCCCGCCGTGCGCGGCGAAGTGTTGGCCGTCTCGCCCAGCCCGCAGGCGGTCGAGCGGGCCCTGGCCAAGGGCTTCACCGTGCTGCGCCGCGAGCGGTCGGGCGATCTCGGCCTCGAGCTGGTCACCCTGGCCCCGCCGCGCGGCATGGACGCCCGCCAGGCCGTCCGCGACCTGCGGGCGCTGGACCCTGGCGGCGACTACGACTTCAACCACATCTACGCCGGCGCAGGCGTGGCGGTCGCCACGGGGCTGGCGGCGACGGCCGCTTCGGACAAATCCGCGACCGGCGGCGCGCGGGTGGGCCTGGTCGATGGCGGGATCGATCTTGGTCATCCGGACTTCAAGGGCGTGGCCATCGAGCAGAAGGGCTTCGCCAAGGGCGCGCCCAGGGCCGGGGCGCACGGCACCGCCACCGCCGCCCTGATCGCCGCCCGGGGCTACGGCGCGGCGGGACCCGGCGCGCGGCTGCTGGCGGCCGACGTCTATGGCGTCGGGCCGACCGGCGGCTCGGCCTCGGCCATCGTCGGGGCGCTGTCCTGGATGAGCGCGGCCAAGGTCCCGGTGGTCAATGTCAGTCTGGTCGGCCCTGACAACGGCGCGCTGCGGGCGGCGGTCAAGGCGCTGGTCGGGCAGGGCGTTCTGGTCGTCGCCGCGGTCGGCAACGACGGCCCGGCCGCGCCGCCGCTCTATCCGGCCTCCTATCCGGGCGTGATCGCGGTCACCGGCGTCGACCGCAAGGGAAGGGCGCTGCCCGAGGCCGGGGCTAATCCGCAGGTGGCCTTCGCCGCCCTCGGCGCTGAGGTGCGCGCCGCCGCCCCCGGCGGACGGACCGCCAGCCTGCGCGGCACCTCCTTCGCCGCGCCGGTCGTGGCCGGACGCCTGGCCCGACTGACGACCCGGCCCGACCCGGCGCGCGCTCGGACGGCGGTCGCGGATCTGGCCCGTTCGGCCCGCGATTTGGGCGCGCTGGGACCCGACAAGGTGTTCGGCGCCGGCCAGGTCGATGCAGGGCGCTAGGAAAAGTCGAAAAGAGTCAGCCTGATAACGCCGAGAGATCGATTTTCGAATTTCTCGAAAAAATTTGTGCTCGAAGGGAAGAAAAGCGCGGGAGCCGGCGTTTGACGGGTCAGGAGGCGGACAGCGCCCCACGGAAAAGACCCTTCAAAGGAGACGACCATGCGCAAGACCTCGTTCCTCACCGCCGCCGCCACCGTCGCCGTTCTGATGGCCGCGCCGATGGCCCACGCCCAACTGCTGGGCGGTTCGGGCGGCGGCGGCCTGACGGGCGGTCTGGGCGGCGGCCTGGGCGGTCTCGGCGGTCAGCTGGGCGGGACCGGCGGCCTCGGCGGCGGCCTGACCTCGCCCGACACCAGCGGTCTGGGCTCTTCGGTTCGCGACACCACCGGCCGCGTCCGCGATCGCGCCGGCGACACGACCTCGACCGTCCGCGGCAAGGCGCGCAACGCCGCCGGCCGCACCCGCGATGCGGCGACCGGCGCGGTCGACACCGCCCGCACCACCGCTTCCACCGCCAATGCGGCGGGTTCGGCCAATGGTTCGGGCGCCGGATCGGCCACCGCTTCGGCCGGCCAGCTGACCGGCGCGCTCAGCGGTTCGGGTTCCGGCGCCGGTTCGGCCTCGACCCCGGACACCAGCGGCCTGACGTCCACGGCCACGGGTACGGCCTCCAGCGCCGGTTCGCGCGTCCAGAGCGCGGCGGGTTCGGTTCGTGACCGCGCCACCAGCGCCACGGGCCGCACCACCAGCGCCGCCCGCAGCGCCGCTACTTCGGCCCGCGACGCGGCCAGCTCGACCTCGGCGACCGGCGACGGCGCCCTGAACGCCACCGGCGCGGCCAGCCGCGACGGCGTCTCGGGTTCGACCAGCGGCTCGGGCTCGTCCAGCGCCTCGACCAAGAAGGGCGGGACCAGCCAGTCGGGCTCGCTGGGCCTCACCGGCTCGGCCTCGCGCAGCGGCGCCAGCGCCTCGGCCAACGGCGGCGGCTCGGGCTCGGCCGACATCAAGACCGGCAACAACTAAGCCGGCTGCTCCGTCGGACTGGTGGGGCGGTCTTCGGACCGCCCCCTTTTTGTGTGCAGGGGGTATTGATATCTCAGCGATTCTCGGGAAAAGTTGCCATATTGTTCCTATTCAGGAGGCTCTTATGGCCAAGAATACGGGTAACGATTTCCGGCGCGGCGCTGTGACCGGCCGCACTCAATTCCAACATGGAAACGGCGACTGGCAAAAGCGCGACGAGCGCACCGGTCACTTCATGGAGCGGAAGTCCAGCGACGGACCCTTCAAGGGCGTCGCGAAAGAGCCGGACGGTCGCGATACGAAGAACAGCTGATACGAAAACGCCCCGGTCTTTCGGCCGGGGCGTTTGACGTTTCAGGGCTTCGAAGCCGATCAGCTGTCGAGGAAGCTGCGCAGCTTCCGCGACCGCGAGGGGTGCTTCAGTTTGCGAAGCGCCTTGGCCTCGATCTGACGGATCCGCTCGCGGGTCACCGAGAACTGCTGGCCGACTTCTTCCAGCGTGTGGTCGGTGTTCATGCCGATGCCGAAGCGCATGCGCAGCACGCGCTCTTCACGCGGGGTCAGCGAAGCGAGCACGCGGGTGGTGGTTTCCCGAAGGTTCGACTGGATGGCCGCGTCGATCGGCAGGACGGCGTTCTTGTCCTCGATGAAGTCGCCCAGGTGGCTGTCTTCCTCGTCGCCGATCGGCGTTTCGAGCGAGATCGGCTCCTTGGCGATCTTCAGGACCTTGCGCACCTTTTCCAGCGGCATGGCCAGCTTTTCGGCCAGCTCTTCCGGGGTCGGCTCGCGGCCGATCTCGTGCAGCATCTGGCGGCTGGTGCGGACGATCTTGTTGATCGTCTCGATCATGTGCACCGGGATGCGGATGGTCCGCGCCTGGTCGGCGATCGAGCGGGTGATGGCCTGACGGATCCACCAGGTGGCGTAGGTCGAGAACTTGTAGCCGCGGCGATATTCGAACTTATCGACGGCCTTCATCAGGCCGATGTTGCCTTCCTGGATCAGGTCCAGGAACTGCAGGCCGCGGTTGGTGTACTTCTTGGCGATCGAGATCACGAGGCGCAGGTTGGCCTCGACCATTTCCTTCTTGGCCTGACGGGCCTCGCGCTCGCCCTTCTGAACGGTCTGGACGATGCGACGATAGTCGTCGATCGGCACGCCGGTTTCGGTGGCGAGGGCGGCGATCTCCTGGCGGATGTCGCCGACCGAGCTGGTGTCGTTCTCGACGAACTTGGTCCAGCGCACGCCCATGCCCTTCACCTGGTCGACCCAGGTGGGGTTCAGTTCGGAACCGAAATAGGCCTTCAGGAACTCGCCGCGGCTGATGCCGTAGCTGTCGGCCAGGCGCAGCAGGCGGCCTTCAAGACCGATCAGGCGCTTGTTGATCGCATAGAGCTGCTCGACCAGAGCCTCGATGCGGTTGTTGTTCAGCTTCAGCGTCTTCAGGTGCTGGATGATCGTCGCCGACAGGCCCTCATAGGCCTTGCGGTCGGCGTCGGACAGATCCTCGCCCTTCAGGCGGCTGCCGACCAGCTTGTCCTGCAGCTTGCGGAAGGTCTCGAACTCGCTGGCGATGGCGTCGAGGATGGCCATGACGCCTTCGCGCAGTTCGCCTTCCATGGCGCTGACGGTCGGACCGGCGCCGTCGTCGAAGTCGTCCTCGTCCTCGCCTTCGCCCTCGGGCTTGGCTTCGCCGGCTTCGTCGTCGACGGGCTCGGCCGGACCTTCGTCGTCCTCGGCCGCCGGGGTCGCCGCGCCGCCGTTGATGGCTGCGTAGGTGCCTTCCAGGTCGATGACTTCACGCAGCAGGATGCGGCCGGTGCTCAGTTCTTCGCGCCACACCATGATGGCTTCGAAGGTCAGGGCGCTTTCGCAGAGGCCGCGGATCATCGTGTCGCGGCCGGCCTCGATGCGCTTGGCGATGGCGATTTCGCCCTCGCGGCTCAGCAGTTCGACCGAGCCCATCTCGCGCAGGTACATCCGCACCGGGTCGTCGGTGCGGTCGTAGGCGGCCGGCTTGTCGCTGGTGATGACCGTGGTGTTCTCGTCGCGGGTGGCGACTTCGCCGCCCTCGGCGTTCTCGGCGTCTTCCTCGGCCTCGACGACGTTGACGCCCATCTCGCTGAGCATCGCCAGGGTGTCTTCGATGGCGTCGGGGCTGACTTCTTCCGAAGGCAGCACCTTGTTCAGCTCGTCCATCGTGACGTAGCCGCGGGCTTTCGCCTGCTTGATGAACTTCTTTACGCCGGCGTCGGTCAGGTCGAGCAGAGGGCCGTCACCACCGGTGGTTTCGGGCGCTTCGGTCTCGGCCGTGGAATTGTTGCTCATCAAGCTCTCCGAAATCGACGCCGCCCCTTACCGCGAGGGACGGGCCGAGAATGCTTCAACATGTCGCCGGCCTTCCGCGGATCCTCGCGAGTTCGGGTCGGTGACTGCTTCCAAGGGTTAGGACCCCGCTGCGCAGGCGCTCCAAGCTTCCAGCATCATCGATGAAAAAAATTTCGACGTTCTGTGAACTAACGCACGAAAAACCACGGGGTAACGCTCCGCGCGAAATTGGCGGAGGGCGGGCGGCTTCGAGCGCGGCGTTCATGAACGTCGACCTTTCGGACCGACGACCGCTGGGACTTGGCGCGGCGAGGATGACATCCTGTTTCAAGCAGGGCGCGCGCTGTGCGTTGGCGGCCCGATCGATGTCAAATCAGCTGCGTGGCAAATCCTTGAGTCGGCAAATGGCCGTGGGTGACGCCCGTGTCAAGATGGCGGGCGCGAAGTTGGCCGTTTCTCGCCGTTCCGCGAGGCGAGACGCGCGGAGGAGTCGCCGCCTGGTGGATGCGTCCGTATGCCACGCCGAGGCCTTAACCATGTCGCATACCGCCGCTCTATAGAGTGTCGCGCATGACACAGGGCGGAAAGGTCATGGATAGGGAGACGCGCAGGCTCGCGGCCTTGAAATCCTATCAGGTGCTCGACACCCCGTACGATCCCGCGCTGGACCGCTTGACCGCGCTGGCCGGCAACCTGTTCGGCGCGCCGATCGCCCTGGTTTCTCTGATCGACGACGAACGCCAGTGGTTCAAGGCCAGGTTCGGGCTGGAGGCGGAGTCCACCAGTCGGGACCAAGCCTTCTGCGCCCACGCCATCGAGATGGGGCCCAACGCGGTGATGGTGGTCGAGGACGCCACGCTCGATCCCCGCTTCGCCGACAATCCGCTGGTCACCGGCGATCCCGACATCCGCTTCTACGCCGGCGCCACCCTGACGACGAAGGACGGCGACAACCTCGGCACGCTGTGCGTCATCGACGACAAGCCGCGCCCGCGCCCCTCCGACGCTGAACTGGAGCGGCTGAAGCTGCTGGCCGGCGTGGTCGTCGATGAGTTCGAGCTGACCAAGGCCAACCGCCAGGCGCGCGAGAAGCAGCGCCTGCTGGAGATCGCCGAGAGCATGGCCAAGGTCGGCCACTGGCGCTACGACCTTGCCACCGGCCTGACGACCTGGTCCGACGCCGTCTACGAGATCCACGGCCTGCCGCGCTCGGGCTTCGACCCGCAGGTCGACGACGCCATCGCCTATTATCATCCCGAAGACCGCGACCATGTGCGCGACTGCCTGCAAAGGGCGATCGACACGCGCAGCGGCTTCGAGTTCCAGCTGCGGCTCCAGCGCCCCGACGGCGCGCTGCGCCACGTGGCGGCGAAGGCGGTGTGCGAGGAGGGTGCGGACGGCCAGCCGGTGGCCCTGATCGGCCTGCTGCAGGACGTCACCGACCATGTCGAGGCCCTGCACGCGGTCGAGGGCAGCGCCAGGCGCTACAGGCTGCTGACCGAGAACGCCAACGACCTGGTCACCAAGATGGATCGCGAGGGACGCTTCACCTACGTCTCGCCGGCGGTGAAGGTGGTGACCGGCTATACGATGGAGGAGGTGGTCGGCCGCCGCGCCATCGAGTTCATCCACCCCGACGACCACGAGCGCGTACAGACCGCCTTCGCCGATCTACCGGCCGGTCCCTCGACCTGGCGTATCGAGTACCGCATCCTCTGCAAGGACGGGTCGGTGCGCTGGATGGAGGCGCGTCCGACCCTGGCCCGCGATCCGCTGACCGGCCAGATGAGCGCCGTCACCGACGTGATCCGCGACATCACCGACCACAAGGCCGCCGAGATCGCCCTGGCCGAAAGCGAGGCCCGCTACAGGCTGCTGGCCGACAACGCCATCGACATGATCTCCCGCTTCACGCCCGACGGCGCGATCTCCTACATCACGCCCAGCTGCCGGCGCGTGCTGGGCTACGAGCCCGAGGAAATGGTCGGTCGGCGGGTCATCGACATGACCCATCCCGACGACAAGGGCGTGCTCGTCGACTACTACCGCGACCTGATCGCCCGCGGCCCCGGCGTCGTCGCCGAGCCCTTCCACTTTCGCGGCCAGGCCAAGGACGGGCATTGGGTCTGGCTGGAAGGCCAGCCGACCCTGTTCTTCGACGAGGCGGGCGTCCTGACCGGCATCCAGGACGTCGTTCGCGACGTCACCACGCGCAAGGCCCTGGAGGCGCAGCTGCAGCAGGCCCGGGCCGAGGCCGAGGCCGCCGCCGGGGTGAAGGCCGAGTTCCTGTCCAACATGAGCCACGAGCTGCGCACGCCGCTGACGGCGGTGCTGGGCTTCTCGCGGATGATCGAGGCGCAGCCCGAACTGGCGCCGTCCACCCGCGCCTGGGTCGCCAAGACCCTGGCCGCCGGCCAGGCCCTGCTGTCGACGGTCAACGACATCCTCGACTTCTCCAAGCTCGAGGCCGGTCAGGTCGAGATCGACCTGGAGCCGTGCGACGCCCGCACCCTGCTGGGCGACGCCCTGTCGCTGTTTTCGTTGCAGGCCGAGGCCAAGGGCGTGGCCCTGGTGGCCGATGGCCTGGAGAGCTTGCCGGCCAATCTGGTGCTCGACCCCGACCGGGTGCGCCAGGTGCTGCTCAACCTGCTGGGCAACGCCATGAAGTTCACCGACGCCGGGGCGGTGGAACTGCGCGCCGTCCATGTCGGCGAGCGCCTGGTCGTGACGGTGTCGGACACCGGTCCCGGCATGCCGGCCGAACGCCTGGGCGAGCTCTTCAAGCGGTTCTCGCAGATCGACGGCTCGTCCACCCGCCGCCATGGCGGCACGGGCCTGGGCCTGGCCATCTGCAAGGGTCTGGTCGAGGCCATGGGCGGCGAGATCGGCGTCGAGAGCGCGCTGGGGCAGGGGGCCAGATTCTGGTTCAGCCTGCCGGCCGCCGCGGCCGAAGCGCCCAAGGCCGTCGAGCGCCTGGGCGCGCCGGCTCTGGACCTTCCCGCCGGTTGCCGGGTGCTGGTGGTCGACGACAATCAGGTCAATCGTGAGCTGGTCAGCGCGGTGCTGGAGGGCTTCGACGTCGAGCTGGTCCAGGCCGCCGACGGCCAGGCGGCGATCGACGCGGCCTCGTTGCAAGCGTTCGACGTCATCCTGATGGACCTGCGCATGCCGCTGATGGACGGCGAGACCGCCGCGCGCCGTATCCGCGAGGGCGGCGGTCCCAGCCGCGACGCCTCGATCCTGGCCTTCTCGGCCGACGCCGACCCCAAGCTTTCCGACGGCCTGTTCGACGGCGTCCTGGCCAAGCCCCTGGAGATCGGCGCGCTCCTGGGCGGCATCGCCGCCGCGCTGGAGCGCGAGCGCAGGGCGGCCTGAACCGGCTAGTGCGCCGGCTGCCAGAATTCCAGGTTGCTGATCTGGCGTTCTAGGACGGCGATGCGGTCGCGCAGGTCGCGGGTGGCCGTCAGGCTGGCGGCGGTGACCGGCTCCTCGCGCATGGCCCTCAGGGCCCGTTCGGCGTCGCCGACCTCGACGATGGCCTCGTAGCAGGACGCCCATAGGATACGGGCCCGCTCGCGCTCCATCTTGGCGTCGAGGAACGGCGCGTTCAGCGTCGCTGCCAGGCGGTCGAGCTCGGCCAGCTCCTCGGCGCGGCCCTTGCGCACCAGGATGTCGCGGAAGGGCGTCTCGTCGCCGATGTCGTCGATCAGGGCCTCGAAGATCTCGTGGGCCAGGCCCTTCAGCCGCGCTTCGCCGAAACCGATCCGCTCCAGCGCCTCGTCATAGGGCCGCGCCCAGGCCGGATGATTGACGGCGGCGATGGCCACGGCCGCGTGGAAGGGGTTCAGCCGGCGGCCGATCTGTTCGCGGGCGATGCCGCGGATGCCGGGATCGGGCGGACCTCGATCACGGCCGCGCCACTTCCCGCCGCCACCGCCGCCACCGCCACCGCCGTTGCGCGGGGTGAACGGGCGATCACCGCCCTGGCCGCCGCCGCCCCCGCCGCCATAGGCCGGCTTGGGGAACAGCAGGTCGAGCTTGGCGTAGAGGTCGTCCTTGTAGGCCGACGCCAGGTCCTTGTCGGCGATCGTCCCGGCCGCCGCGCGCAGGCGCTGCTTGAGGCCCGCCTTGCGTTCCGGCGTATCGAGCGGCTCCAGGTCGCGCTCGCGCACGAACAGCGCTTCGACGAAGGGCGTGGTCCGGGTGACCTGGGCCTTCAGCGCCGCCGGACCCTGCTCGCGCAGCACGTCGTCGGGATCCTTGCCGCCGCTGACGATCGAAAAGCGGAACGAGCGGCCGGGCTTCAGCAGGGGCAGGGCGCGGTCGATGGCGCGGCTAGCGGCGCGCTGGCCGGCCTTGTCGCCGTCGAAGCATAGGGTCGGCTCCGGATGCAGACGCCACAGCGCCTCCATCTGCTCCTCGGTCAGGGCCGTGCCCATGGCCGCCACGGCCGCCAGGTTCGCCCGCTGGCAGGCCACGACGTCCATGTAGCCCTCGACCACCAGCAGCGGCGTCTGCTCGGTGGGGGCCGCCGCCTGGGCCGCGTGCAGCAGCTTGCGGGCGTCGTAGAGGCCGTAGAGCACGCGGCTCTTGTGGAAGAGGCTGGTCTCCGGGCCGTTCAGGTATTTGGCGCGGGCGTTGGGATCCATCGCCCGGCCGCCGAACGAGACGACCTTGCCGCGCGTATCGGTGATCGGAAAGATGATCCGGTCGCGGAAGCGGTCGTAGGGCGCGCCGCCGTCCTCGGGCGCGATCAGCAGGCCGGCCTCGACGAGGTCGCCGGGCTTGGCGCCCTTGGCGATCAGATAGTCCTTCAGCGCCGTGCGGCCGTTGGGGGCAAAGCCGATGCGGAAGCGGCTCCACTGGTCCTCGGGCAGGGCGCGGCGGTCGAGATAGGCGCGGGCGTCCTTGCCCACGGGGCGACGCAGCTCGGCCTCGAACCAGGCCGCCGCCAGCTCCATCCAGTCGCCCAGACCCGCGCGCTTGCGGTCGTCCTGGGCGGCGCGGGCGTCGGGTTCGGGCAGGCTCATGCCGGCCTCGGCCGCCAGTCGCTCGACCGCCTCGCTGAAGGTCAGCCGCTCGGTCTCCTGCAGGAAGCTGATGATGTCGCCGTGCTTGCCGCTGGAGAAGCAGTGGTAGAAGCCCTTGTCGTCGTTGACGAAGAACGACGGGCTCTTTTCCTTGGTGAAGGGCGACAGCCCTGCGTACTCGCGACCCTGCCGCCGCAGCTTCACCGTCTTTCCGACCACGTCGGAGGGGCGAAGTCGGGACTTCAGTTCTTCAAGGAAGCGGTCGTCGAAGCGCATGGCGATATGGCCCCAACATAAGGTCGCGCGCGCGGGATGACACTCCTCCTGAGGTGACAACCTCACAAGCGGCTTTGGACTTATCCCCTGCCATCCACAGCTAGCGTCGCCGTGGATCAAAGAAGCGTCGCACTAGGAACGGGCCCAACGACCCTCCGTTCTGATGCGGGGATCGCCTCGACGCGTCCCCACGCCACACAGAACCACGGAGAACACCCATGCCCGAGTCCCGCTGGAACGACCGTGAAGGCCGCTTCGAGATCGATCGCGAGCGCGATTTCGACGACGAGCGCGGCTATGGCTACGACGCTTCGCGCGCCGATGGGCGCCGCCAGGACCGCTACGCTCAGGATCCCGACTGGCGCGACCGCTACGCCGCCCGTGAGCAGCGCAGCTACGGCGAACCCCGCCACCGCTCGTCCGGCCGGGCCGAACTGCGCCGCGCCGTCAGCCAGGGCGGCGACATCGGCTATGGGACCATCCGCTCGGGCTCGGACTACGCCTCGGGCCGCGGCTACCGCGCGCCTGGCGACTACGGCCAGGTGGGCGGCTTCGACTTCGGCGGCTCGACGGCCGACTATGGCGGCGGCGGTTATCGCGGCGAGGCGCCGGACTACGGCGACCGCGCCTATTTCGACCGCCGCCACGAGCGCGACCGCAACTACTACACCGACGGGCCGGGAAGGGGGCGCCGCGAACACGGACCCCATGGCCGCCATTCGCATGACCGCTACGACGACGATCGCGGCTGGTTCGACCGCGCCCGCGACGAGGTCTCAGCCTGGATGGGCGACCACGACGCCCAGCGCCGCCGCGAGCACGACGCGGCCCTGCGCGCCGACCATCGCGGCCGCGGACCCAAGGGCTACCGCCGCTCCGACGAGCGTATCCGCGAGGACGTCAGCGATCGCCTGACCGACGACGGCTGGCTGGACGCCTCGTCCATCGAGGTCGCGGTCAAGGACGGCGAGGTGACGCTGAGCGGCACGGTCCACGCCCGCGACGACAAGCGCCGGGCCGAACTGTTGGCCGAAAGCGTCTCGGGCGTCGACAACGTCCAGAACAACCTGCGCCTGGATCGCGGCGTCGAAGCCAAGCCCGGCGACTGGTCCCTGCAGGGCAACGCGCCCCAGCAGGGCGTGACGGGCAAGGCGTAACTCGCAACCCCCCCCATTCCTCGTCATCCCGGACGGCCGCAGGCCGATCCGGGACCCAGGGGACCGGATGCGGCTGTCGATGCCGCGCATCCAGCGGTAGCCGACGCACTGCGGCGGCCCCTGGGTCCCGGCTCTACGCGCTGCGCGCTTCGGCCGGGATGACGACTTTTGATGTGTCGGCGGCCCTAAGTGATCATCCCTAGCTTGGCTGGCCGCCCGCTTGGGACCATTTAGGCCCCATGTCCGAGTCCGAAGCCCCGCAGCCGACCTTCACCGACGCCGAGATCGACGCCCTGGTCGAGACCTTCTACGCCAAGGTCCGCCGTCATCCGCGCCTAGGGCCGATCTTCAACCACGTCATCGCCGAGGACGCCTGGCCCCACCACATGGCCACGCTGAAGAACTTCTGGGCGACGGTGCTGCAGGGCTCGGGCCGCTACAAGGGTTCGCCCATGGCGGCGCACCAGCGGATCGAGGGCTTCCAGGAGTGGATGTTCACCCCCTGGCTCAATCTCTTCCACGCCACCTGCGTGGAGCTGTTCGACGCCCCGCGCGCGGCGATCATTGGCGAGAAGGCCGAGCGTATCGCCCGCTCGCTGAAGCTGGGCCTCTTCTTCCGTCCGGGAGCGCCGGCGTGAGCGCGATCCCCGAAAAGATCGAAGCTGAAGGCTTCGCCATCGTGCCGGCGGCGCAGACCCGCGACCTGCTGGGCGGCCTGCCGGACTGGGACATGTTCGCCGACAGCTGGAACGACCTGGGCGTCGACGGCTTCATGGCCGACGGCGGGCGCTATCGCCGCCGGCGGTTCGCGGCCTTCGCCGCCTCGGCCGACGGAGTGATCGCCCGCAAGCCGCACCAGCCGCACTACCAGAGCCGCGACTACAACACCCTGAACGGCGGCGTGCAGCGGTGGTTCGAGCCGGTGACCCAGACCATCGCCGAACACCCCGTGACCACGGCCATGCTCAGGGCCGGCTTCGAGCTCTTCCACCCCCTGACCGCCGATCCGCCCGCGGCCTGGCACGTCGAATTGCACCAGTTCCGCATCGAGGCCCACGACGGCGAGGCCGGCCAGCCGACGCCCGAGGGCATGCACCGCGATGGCGTCGACTGGGTGATCGTCATGCTGGTGGAGCGCCACAATGTGGCCAGCGGCGTCACCGACATCTTCGCCCCGGACGGTCGCGCCCTGGGCTCCTTCACCCTGACGGAGCCGGGGGACGCGGTGTTCCTCGACGACCATCGGGTCCTGCACGGGGTTACGGCGATCAGCCCGCTCGAAGCCGGACGCGAGGCGCGCCGCGACGTGCTGGTGGTCACCTTCCGACGGGAGGATTAGAGGCGTCCGACAAAGGTCGAGGGGGCGCGACCGTTTGTCTCACTCCACCTGGGGGAGAGGGCGTGCAAGCCTCCGCTCCTTCGCGAAACGAGCGCCGCCCTTCATGACCGACGACGCCCATTCGCTGTCCGCCTCCGGCCGTCGGGACGCCTTCTCGGCGACCATGGCCGACGCGGTCCCGATCCTGATCGGCTATGTCGGCGCCGACCGCCGCTACCGCTTCGTCAACCGCGCCTACGAGACCTGGTTCGGCGTGCGCCGCGCCGACATCGAGGGCCGCTCCCTCGTCGAGGTGATGGGCGAGATCGCCTATGAGCGGGTGCGCGCCCATGTCGACGCGGCCCTGGAAGGGCGCAGCCTGACCTTCGAGGGCGAGCTGCCCTATGCCGGGGCGGGCGTGCGTCATGTCGAGGCGCAGTACGTGCCCGACGTCACCCCCGACGGCGCCGTGCTCGGCTACTACGTGCTGGTTACCGACATCTCCGCCCGCAAGAAGGCCGAGGCCGAGCTCGCCCGCCTGCTGGTGCGCGAGCGCCGCCGGGCGCTGATGCTCGACCTGGGCCGCCAGCTGCGCGAGGAGACGGAGGTCTCCGCCATCGCCGGCCGCGCCTGCCAGGTGCTGGCCGCTCAGCTGGGCGTGCAGCGGGCCGGCTACGCCGAGGTCGATCTGGCCGGCGTCTCCACCCAGATCATCGGCGAATGGGGCGGGCAGGGCGTGCAGCCCCTGGTCGGGCCGCTGTTCGTGCTCGACGATTTCGGCCCGGCCATGAGCGACGACCTGCGGGCCGGGGTGCAGGTGGTCATCGACGATATTCGTGAGGATGTCCGCACCCGCCACCCGGCCGTCCTGCCGGCCTATGCCGCGCTCGACATCCTGGGCTTCGTGGCCGTGCCGCTGATCAAGGCCGGGCGGCTGGTGTCCTATCTCTTCGTCTGCCAGGAACACCCCCGCACCTGGAACGCCGACGAGGTGGCCTTCGTCGGCGACGTCGGCGAACTGATCTGGGCCTCCAGCGCCCGCGCCCGGGGCGAGGCGGCCCTGCGCCAGGCCGAGGAGACCGAGCGCCTGCTGATCCGCGAAGTCGATCACCGGGCCAAGAACGTGCTGGCGGTGGTGCAGTCGCTGGTCCAGCTGACGCCCTTCGTCGACAAGCGCCAGTACGTCACCGCGCTCAGCGGCCGCATCGGCTCCCTGGCCCGCTCGCACAGCCTGCTGTCGACCACCCGCTGGACCGGCGCCGACCTGCGGGCCCTGCTGGAGCAGGAACTGGAGGCCTACGGCTTCGAGCACGAGGCTCGCGTCGTCCTGGCCGGGCCGCCGGTGCTGATCCGGGCCGAGGCCGCCCAGTCGCTGGGCCTGGTCGTGCACGAGCTGGCCACCAACGCCAGCAAGTACGGGGCCCTGTCGGCGCCCGGCGGGACGCTGGAGGTGCGCTGGGACTGGGAGGCGGGGATCCTTGTCCTCGACTGGCGCGAGACCGGCGGTCCGCCGGCGGTCGCGCCGGTTCGTCGCGGTTTCGGCTCCACCCTGATCCAGAACGCCGGCAAGCAGCTGGGCGCCAGGGTCTCGCACGACTGGCGGGCCGAGGGCCTGCATTGCCGGCTCGAGCTGACGCGCGGCGCCTTGCCCGCGGCGGCCGGTCTCGAACGCTCCGCCGCCGCCCCGTCGCCCGCGTCGGAGGGGGGTCTGCAAAACCAGCGCGTGCTGGTGGTCGAGGACGAGGCCCTGGTGGCCATGGAGCTGGCCCGGGTCCTGGCCCTGGCCGGCGCGCATGTGGTCGGCCCGGCCGGCGACATCGACGAGGCGCTGGAGCTGATCGAGAACAGCCTGATCGACAGGGCCGTGCTCGACGTCAATCTCGGCGGCCGCATGGTCACGCCGGTGGCCAAGGCCCTCAGCGAACGGGACATCCCCTTCGTCTACCTGACCGGCTACCAGGAGCCCGGCCTCGACGACGGCCCCGTGCTGCACAAGCCGGCCGCGCCCGAGGCCCTGGTCAGCGCCCTGGCGGGGCGACGGGCGGAGCCGGTCTAGGCCGCCGCGAGACATCCCGCCGCATCCCCGCGCCTTGACTCAGGGCTCCCAAAAGATCAGAACAAAATGGGAACGGAGGTCGCCATGCCTGGCTCGCGCGAGGCGCGTATCGAGGCCCTCAGAGGTCGGATCGCCGCCATTCAGGCGGGGACTCGGACTCCGACTCCGGTCCTGCCGTTCGGCGATCCGCGCATCGACGGCCATCTGCCCGGCGGGGGGCTGCCGAGGAGCGGCTGGCACGAAGTGGTCGGCGAAGGCCTGGAGGGCGAGAGCGGGGCGGCCACGGCGGCCTTCGCGGCGCTCCTGGCCCGGCCCCGGGCCGCCAAGGGGGCGGTGGTCTGGGTCCTGCGGCGGTCGGACCTCTATGTGCCGGGCCTGGTGAACCTGGGCTTTCCGGTCGAGCGGCTGGTGCTGGTGCGGGTCCGCGACGAGGCCGAGGGGCTTTCGGTGCTGGAGGACGCCCTGGCCACCCCGGGCGTCGCCGTCGCCATCGGCGAGGCCGAGGCGCCCGACCTCGTCGCCGGTCGCCGCCTGCAACTGGCCTGCGAGCGGGCGGGAGGCTTCGGCCTCGTCCTGCACCGCCGGCCCTATGGCGGACCGGCCAAGGGCGCGACCGGCTCGGCCGCCTTCAGTCGATGGCGCGTGGGTCCATCACCGGGCCGCGCGCCGCCTGATGGGCTGGGCCTTGGCCCGCCCGCCTGGCGCGTGACGCTGGAACGCTGCCGGGGCGGACGCCCGGGGGCGTGGATCCTGGAACATTCGGAGGCCGACCATGGCGCGCATCCTTTCCGTGTGGTGTCCGAACTGGCCGATCACGACCTGGCTGAGACACCACCCGAACGTCTTCGCAGAGCTGGGTGAGGGGGAACAAACCCTCCCCCTGAAGGGGGAGGTGGCCGCGAAGCGGTCGGAGGGGGAAGTCGGGGCAAGGGCGAAGATCACTTCCCCCTCCGTCGCCTTCGGCGACACCTCCCCCTTCAGGGGGAGGGTCTCACAGGACCCCCCCTTCGCCCTGCTGCTCTCCGAACGCGGAACCCGCCGCCTCGCCGCCGTCAACGACGCGGCCCTGGCCCAGGGCCTCGCCGCCGGCCAGAAGGCCGCCGACGCCCTGGCCCTGGTTCCGCATCTGGCGACCGCCGACCACGACCCGGAGGCCGACCGCCGGGCGCTGGAGAGCCTCTGCGACTGGTGCGTGCGGTTCTCGCCGGCCGTGGCGGTCGACGGCGACGACGGCCTGCTGCTCGACATCACCGGGACCGACCACCTGTGGGGAGGGGAGGGCGCCATGCTTGCCGATCTGCTCGAACGCCTCGCCCGCTGGGGCGTACCGGCCCGCGCGGCGATCGCCGACACCGCCGGCGCGGCCTGGGCCCTGGCCCGTTATGGAGAGGCCCGCCATGGCCAAGGCGAAGCGGTGGTCCCGCCCGGCGGCCAGACTGAGGCGCTGGCTCGCCTGCCGGTGGCCGCCCTGCGGCTGGACGAGGCCGCGCAGGCCCAGTTGCCGCGCCTGGGCCTGCACCGCGTCGGCCAGCTCTACGGCCTGCCGCGCGCCCAGATGGCCAAGCGCTTCGGCCTGGCCTTCACCCAGCGCCTCGACCAGGCCCTGGGCGCGGCGGGCGAGGCCCTCGTTTTCCGGCGTCCGGCCAGCCCGTGGTTCGAACGCCTGGCCTTCTTCGAGCCGATCAGCGCGCCAGACGACCTGGCCCGCGTCGCCGCCGACGTGCTGGCCCTGATCTGCAAGCGGCTGGAGGCCGAGGGGCGCGGGGCCAAGCGCTTCGAGGTCGTGTTCCACCGCCTGGACGGCAAGGCCTTTCCCGTGCCAGTCGGCCTGGCGCGTCCGGGCCGCGACGCCAGGCGGCTGGCCAAGCTGGTCGCCCCCAAGCTCGACCGGGTCGATCCGGGCTTCGGGATCGACGTGATCACCGTCCACGCCTTCGCCGTCGAGGCCCTGGCTCAGGGACAGTCGCGCATCGACGCCGAGCTCGACGCGACCGAGGCCCTGGCCCCGCTGGTCGATCGCCTGGTCAACCGTCTGGGCGAAGGGCGGGTCTGGCGGCCCGATCCGGTCGAAAGCCACTTGCCCGAACGCGCTGTCGCCCGCGCCGCGCCCCTGGCTCCGACGGCGGCAGCCCGGCCGTGGAACCCCGACCTGCCGCGCCCGACACGCCTTTTCCGCCGACCCGAACCCATCGAGGTGATCGCCAAGCTGCCCGACGACCCGCCCCTGCGTTTCACCTGGCGCGGCCGTCCGCACCGCGTGCGCGCCGCCGAAGGCCCCGAGCGCATCGGCCAGGAATGGTGGCGCGGCGACTTCGACGATACGGGGCCAGGCAAGATCCGCGACTACTACCGGGTGGAGGACGAGGCCGGCGGCCGGTTCTGGATCTATCGGCAAGGGCTCTATGGCGACGGCGACATGCCGAAATGGTGGCTGCATGGCCTGTTTGGATGAGCACCCCCTCAGTCGCTCCGCGACAGCTCCCCCAGAGGGGGAGCATCTGCGCCGCGCTGACCAGATCCTCCCCCTCTGGGGGAGGTGGCCCGGAGGGCCGGAGGGGGCCTGCGCCCCATGACCGCCTACGCCGAGCTCCAGACCACCACCAACTTCTCCTTCCTGCACGGGGCCTCCCGCGCCGAGGAACTGATGCTGACCGCCGAGGCCCTGGGCCTGTCCGCCGTGGGCGTGGTCGACCGCAACAGCCTGGCGGGCGTCGTGCGCGCCTGGACGGCCGCGAAGAAATTGAAGGTCCGGGCCCTGGCCGGCTGCCGGCTGGACTTCGCGGACGGTATGCCCAGCCTGCTCTGCTATCCGTCCGACCGCGAGGCCTTCGCCCGGCTGACCCGGCTGCTGACGCTCGGCCAGCGGCGGGCGGGGAAGGGCGAGTGCATCCTCTCCTGGGCCGACTTCGCCGCGCACGCCGAGGGGCAGCTGGTGCTGGTCGTGCCGCCAGAGAAGCTGGACGCCGCCTTCGAGGCCGACCTGCATCGCATCGCCGCCGCGCTGAGAGGCCGCGCCTGGCTGGCCGCCAGCCGGGCCTACGCCGCCCAGGACCTCAAGCGCCTGGCCCGTCTGGACGCCCTGGGCGAAGCGGCCGGCGCGCCGATGGTCGCCACCAATGACGTGCTCTATCACGGCCCCGAGCGGCGGCCGCTGCAGGACGTCATCACCTGCGTGCGCGAGCATTGCACGATCCAGGAGGCCGGCTTCCGGCTGCAGGCCAACGCCGAGCGCCACATCAAGACCCCGGCCGAGATGGCGCGGCTCTTCGAGCGCTGGCCCCGGGCCATCGCCCGCACCGTCGAGATCGTCGCGCGCATCGGCTTCGACCTCGACGACCTCAAGGAAGAATACCCCGACGAGCCGGTGCCGCCCGGCAAGACCTCCATGCAGCACCTGACCGACCTGACCTGGCAGGGCGCGGCCTGGCGCTATCCCGGCGGCGTGCCGCCGAAGGTTCAGGCCCAGCTGACCGAAGAGCTGCGGCTGATCGCCAAGATGGACTACCCCAACTACTTCATCACCGTGCACGACATCGTGCGCCAGGCGCGGTCGATGGGGATCCTGTGCCAGGGACGCGGCTCGGCGGCCAATTCCTCGGTCTGCTACTGCCTGGGGGTGACGGCCATCGACCCCACCGAGCACCGCCTGCTGTTCACCCGCTTCATATCCGAAAACCGCGGCGAGCCGCCCGACATCGACGTCGACTTCGAGCACGAGCGGCGGGAGGAGGTGATGCAGTACGTCTATACGCGCTATGGCCGGGAATATGCGGCCATCTGCGGCACGGTGATCCACTACCGCCCGCGCAGCGCCATCCGCGACGTCGGCAAGGCCCTGGGCCTGACCGAGGACGTCACCAGCCTGCTGGCCGGCACGGTCTGGGGCAGCTGGGGCGACGGCTTGCCCGAGGAGCACCTGGCCAACGCCGGCCTGGATCCCAAGGCCCCGGAGATCGCCCGCGCCGTGGCCCTGGCCACCGAGCTGATGGGCTTTCCCCGCCACCTGTCGCAGCACGTCGGCGGCTTCGTCCTGACCAAGCGCCGGCTGGACGAGACCGTGCCGATCGGCAACGCCGCCATGAAGGACCGCACCTTCATCGAGTGGGACAAGGACGACATCGACAGCCTCGGTTTGATGAAGGTCGACGTGTTGGCCCTGGGCATGCTGACGGCGATCCAGCGGGCCTTCGGCATGCTGCGGGCCGATCACGGAGAGCCGATCGTCGACCTGGCCGACGTGCCCAAGGAGGTGGCCGGCGTCTACGACATGCTCTGCGTGGCCGACAGCATCGGCGTTTTCCAGGTCGAGAGCCGGGCGCAGATGTCGATGCTGCCGCGCCTGAAGCCGCGCCGGTTCTACGATCTGGTCATCGAGGTGGCGATCGTCCGGCCGGGACCGATCCAGGGCGACATGGTCCATCCCTATCTGAAGCGGCGGAACGGGATCGAGCCGGTGGACTGGCCGTGTCCGTCGCCCGAGCACGGCCCGGAAAACGAGCTGCAGGAGATCCTCGGCAACACCTACGGCGTGCCGCTGTTTCAGGAACAGGCCATGAGCCTGGCTATCGAGGCGGCCAAGTTCACGCCCGACGAGGCCGATGGCCTGCGCAAGGCCATGGCCACCTTCCGCAACCTCGGCACGCCGGCCGAATACCGCGAGAAGTTCGTCGAGGGCATGGTGCGGCGCGGCTATCAGCGCGACTTCGCCGAGCGCTGCTTCAAGCAGATCGAGGGCTTCGGCCACTACGGCTTTCCGGAAAGCCACGCGGCCAGCTTCGCCAAGCTGGTCTACGTCTCGGCCTGGATCAAATGGGCCTGGCCGGACGTGTTCTGCGCGGCCCTGATCAATTCCCAGCCGATGGGCTTCTACCAGCCGTCCCAGCTGGTGCGCGACGCGCGCGAGCACGGGGTCGAGGTTCGGGCGCCGGACGTGATGCGCAGCGACTGGGACTGCACGCTGGAAGCACGCGCCACCTCGGCGTCGGCGGGGGAGAGGCGGCGAGACCCGCGCAAGATCTCCAACGAAGACACCCGCCCTCGCTGGAAGGCGCTGCGCCTGGGCCTGCGCCAGATCAAGGGCCTGAAGGAGAACGACGCCAAGGCCCTGATGAAGGCCCGCGACGAGGGCGCCCGCACGCCGGCCGAGTTCGCCCAGGGCGGCGTGCCGCAGCGGGCGCTGGAGCTGCTGGCCGAGGCAGACGCCTTTGCCTCCACTGGGCTCGCGCGCCGCGACGCCCTGTGGGCGGTCAAGGGGCTGAAGGGCGAGCACAAGGCGCCGGTCCAGGCCCCGCTGCTGGCCGGCCTGCCGCTGTTCGAGGACCAGGTCTCGTTGCCGGCCATGGGCAAGCCGCAGGAGGTGGCCGAGGACTACCGCACCACCAGCCTGTCCCTGAAGGCCCACCCGTGCGGCTTCTACCGGCCGATGCTGACGAAGCTGGGCGCGGTCACCGCCGACCAGCTGCCGAAATTCCGCAACGGCCAGAAGGTGTCGGTCGGCGGTCTCGTCCTGATCCGCCAGCGGCCAGGCACGGCCAAGGGCGTGGTGTTCGTGACCCTGGAGGACGAGACGGGCGTGGCCAACGCCGTCGTCTGGAAGGACCGCTTCGAGGCCGACCGCAACGTGGTGATGACGGCCTCGTTCCTGGTGGTGCACGGCCGGGTGCAGGCGGCCGAGGGCGTCATCCACATCGTCGCCGAAGGCTTCACCGACCTCTCGGCCGAACTCTCGACCCTGCGCGACGAACCCGGCGCGCCGGCGCCGCGCGTAAGGCAGAAGGTGTCGGGCCGGCTGCTGCGGAGCCGGGATTTTCACTGAGGGCGGGTAGGTGCTCAGCCCCTACCCGTAAAATCCCCGCGAAAGCGGGGACCCAGGCTTTTTCTGAAACCCGCGGCGCTCGACGACAAAACACCTGGGTCCCCGCTTTCGCGGGGATTTTACGGATGTGGAGTGCCTTGCTTTGCTCGCCCCAGCCGCAAGAGGAGAAGGCTCAAACCTTCGCCGTCTCCGCCGTCGTCGCCCGCAACCGCTCGACCAGGGCGAACAGCTGCGTGCGCACGCCGAACTCGTCGCCGGCCAGAGCCGAGGCTTCCAGTGACGCCAGGACCGCCTCCTCGATGCGCGGCGGCGGGACGAGCGGCGTCGCCTCGATCACGCCGTCGGTTTTCGGGGCGGCGGTCTCGTTGACGTCGACCAGGGCCTCGGTGAGCTTCTCGCCGGGGCGCAGGCCGGTGATGCGGATCTCGATGTCCTTGTCGGGGACCAGGCCCTGCAGCTCGATCATCCGGCGGGCCAGGTCGATGATCTTCACCGGCTCGCCCATCTCCAGGGTCAGCACCCCGGCCGGCGGCGTGGCGTCGGTCGCCGACTGGGCCACGGCCCGCAGCACCAGCGACACCGCCTCGGGGATGGTCATGAAATAGCGTTCGACCTCGGCGTCGGTCAGGGTCACCGGGCCGCCGCGGGCGATCTGGTGGCGGAACACCGGCACCACCGACCCGGCCGAGCCCAGCACGTTGCCGAACCGCACGACGCCGACGCGCATCTTGCCGCCGCCGCCGAACTGGCGGGCCAAGGCCTCGGCCGCGCGCTTGGTGGCGCCCATGACGCTGGCCGGGGCCACGGCCTTGTCGGTCGAGATCAGGGCGAAGTGGGACGCGCCGGCGGCCTTGGCCGCGACCGCCACGTTGCGGGTGCCCAGCACGTTGGTGCGCACGCCCTCGCACGGATGGCTCTCGACCATCGGCACGTGCTTGAGGGCGGCGGCGTGGAAGACGATGTCGGGCTGTTCGGACGCCATCAGCCGCGAGACACGATCGGCGTCGCGCACGTCGCACAGGGCTTCGCGGCGCGGCAGTTGCGGCCAGGCCTCGGCCAGTTCGCGGTCGATCAGGAAGAGGTTGGCCTCCGAGGCGTCGACCAGGGTCAGGTGAGCCGCGCCGCTGGCGGCGATCTGGCGACACAGCTCCGAGCCGATGCTGCCGCCGGCGCCGGTGACCAGCACCCGCCGGCCGCTGACCAGGGCCTGCACCGGCGCGGGATCGAGCCGCACGGGCGGACGGCTGAGCAGTTCCTCCAGGCTGATCTCGCGCAAGGCGCCGTTGGTGGGGCCGTCGCCCATCTCGACCACGCCCTGGCGGCGCAGCAGGCGCACCCCCTGGCTCTTCAGCTGGCCCAGGCGTTCGGCCCCGAAGGCGCCCAGCGGGGCTTCGGCCAGGAACAGCACCGCGGCCGGCGACAGGCCGCCGTCGCGCAGCTGGCGCATCACTCGGTCGAACTGGCCGATCGCGCCCAGCACGCAGACCCCGCGGATCTCGTCGCCGGTCTCGCGGGCCTCGGGGGTCAGCACCCCGACCACGGCGTAACGCTGGGCCAGGCCGTCGGGGGCGCGCAGGAAGGCTTCTGCTTCTGCCGCCTGGCCGACGATCAGCAGGCGGGGCAGGGCGGGCGAGGCCGGCGCGGGGCGCAGGCGCAGCAGGGCGTCGGCCAGCACGCCGTCATGCAGGGCGCGGCGTCCGACGCGCAGGGCGGCCAGCAGGCCGATCTGCACGACCAGGGCCGCCAGGATGGTGCGACCGCCGCCGTCGAGCTTGGGCAGGAGGATGTGCGCCAGCAGCGAGAAGGTCAGGGCCGTCAGCGCCGACGAGCGGGCGATCCGCAGGTGGTCGGCGGCGGCCACGAAGCGCCAGGGCGAGCGCTCCAGCTGGAACAGCAGCTCAACCAGCAGGGCCGACAGGGCGTAGAGGCCGGCGTGGGCCAACAGGCCGGGCCGGTCGGTGTCGAGGCCCGCGGCCAGGACCTGTCCGATCAGCAGGGCCAGGAAGGCCAGTAACACGTGCGCTGCGATCTTGCCGGCGCGACCCATCGATGCCCGAACTCCCTACGCGTCGGAACTGTTCAACCTGTGCGGCTTAGCACGCTCATCGCGCCTCGTCGCCGATTCAGGGTCGATTCAGGCGCGGGCGAGCGGCAGGATGGTTACCAGCTCGCCGGCCAAGGCGGCCGGCGCGCCGGCCGGGCGCCTCAGCAGGGCGTCGGCGCGGGCGAAGACGCCCACCAGCGAAGAGTCCTGGTCGGGAAAGGGCGTGACCACCAGCCGGCCCTCGGCGTCGATGGCGCGGGCGGCCCGCATCCAGTGCTCCCGCGGGCCGTTGGCGGGCAGGGGCGCGGCCAGGCGGGCGGGCGTGAAGGGCAGGGCGGCGTCGGCGCCTGTCAGGGCCGCCAGCAGCGGGCGCAGGAAGAGCTCGGCGCAGACCAGGGCCGAGGCCGGATTGCCCGGCAGGCCCAGCACCCGGCGGCCATCCGCGAGAACGCCGAACCAGGTCGGTTTGCCCGGACGCACGGCGATGGTCTGCACCCGCAGGTCCAGGCCCAGCTGCGCCATCGCCGGCTTGACCAGGTCGTAGTCGCCCACCGAGGCGCCGCCGATGGTCACCACCAGATCGACGGCCGCGCCGCGCACCGCATCGGCGATCGCATCGGCGGAATCGGCGGCGGGGGCCAGCTTCACCGCCTCGCCGCCCCAGGCCGTGATCAGCGCCGCCAGGCTGAACGAGCCGGACTCGAAGATCTGGTCGGGGGCGGGCGCGCCGCCGGGCGGAACCAGTTCGTCGCCGGTGGCCAGGATCGCCACCTTCGGCCGACGGGCGACCTCCAGCCGGTCGCGTCCGGCGGCGGCGGCCAGCGACAGCCGCCAGGGATCGATCCGCGCCCCGGCCTCCAGCAGGTGGTCGCCGGACCGGAAGTCGCCGCCGGCCGGGCGGATGTTGGACTTGGGATCATCGCCGGCCGTGAAGCGTATGATGTCGCCCTCTCGGGCCGCTTCTTCCTGGATGACGACGAGGTCGGCCCCGGCCGGCACGGGCGCGCCGGTGAAGATCCGAACCGCCTGACCGGTTTCCAGAGCCGCCGCATAGGCCCGGCCGGCGGCGCTCTCGCCGACGATCGCGAAGGCGTCGACGACGCCGTAGTCGGCCCGGCGGATCGCCCAGCCGTCCATGGCCGAGGCGTCGAAAGGCGGTTGATGGCGGTCGGCGACGATCTGCGCCGCCAGCACCCGGCCGATCGCGTCGGGCAGGGCTGCGGTCTCGACGCCCAGGCGCCCGGCGCCGTCCAGCATGCGGCTCCGGGCTTCCTCGACGGTCAGGTTCTTCAGGGCTTGGCTCACGGATCGGTGGTCTCTGTCTGCAGCGCCGCATGGCTGTCGCACGGCGCCCGCCGGGTCAATCGAAACCTGGGGCGGCGACGCCGGGCTTGTAGCGGTTGGGCGGAATGCCCAGCAGGCGCTTGAACATGGTCGAGAAGGCCGCCGGGCTGTCGTAGCCGAGGTCGAGCGCGATGGTCGTCACCGGCTCTCCGGCCGCCAGGCGCGGCAGGGCGGCCAGCAGCAGGGCCTGCTGTCGCCAGGCGCCGAAGCTCATGCCCGTCTCGCGGCGAAAGGCGCGGGTGAAGGCCCGGCGGCCGAGACCCAGTTCGCCGCACCAGTCGTCGATGGTCTCGTGCGGCGTCGGGCGTTCGAGGAAGGCGTGGCAGCGGCGGGCCAGGGCCGGGGCGGCGGGGAAGGGCACGGCCAGCGGGATCACCGGCGCCCGCGCCAGCTCGGCCAGCAGCAGGTCCATGACCATCCCGTCGCGGCCGGCCTCGTCATAGTCCACGGCGATGTCGCAGGCGGCGATCAGCAGGTGGCGCAGCAGCGGCGCGACGCCGATCACCCGTCCGCGATCGCCCAACACGGCCGAGGCCCGCTCATCCAGCAGCACGCTGCGGGTGCTGACCGCCCCGACCATCCGCACCGAATGCGGCGTGCCGGCCGGCGTCCAGACCGCGCGCTCCGGCGGCGCGATCCAGGCGCCGTGCGGAGTGCTGACCACGGCGACGCCGGCGGCGGCGTAGAGCAGCTGGCCGCGCCCGTGCTGGTGCCAGTCCAGCTCGAACGAGGGCGGGTATTCGTTGCCGGTGGCGACCACCGGCCGCAGCGCATGGTCGTAGTCGGCGGGATGGATCCAGGGCTTTGCCATCTGTCCCACTCTCGAAAGTGAAAGTCCCGCTGCGGAATGCGGGACGCCTTCGCAGGTCCTATCGCGGTCGAACCTTCACGGGAAGAGCTTCAATGACCGATACAGCGATCCGATCCCCCGTCGCAGAACCAGCCGCCAACAAGGCCCAGACCACCGTGTTCGGCGTGATCCTGGCGGTGAGCGGCTGCCACCTGCTCAACGACATGATGCAGTCGCTGCTGCCGGCCATCTATCCCAATCTCAAGACCGACCTTCACCTCAGCTTCGGCGAGATCGGCCTCGTCACCCTGGCCTACCAGATCACCGCCTCGATCCTGCAGCCGCTGGTCGGGCTCTATGCCGACCGCCGACACAATCCGATGGTGCTGCCGGCCGGGACCCTGTTCTCGCTGGCGGGGCTGGTGGTGCTGTCGATCGCCCACGTCTACGGGCTGGTGCTGCTGGGCGCGTGCCTGCTGGGCGTCGGCTCGTCGGTGTTCCATCCGGAATCCTCGCGGGTGGCGCGGATGGCGGCGGGCGAGCGGCCGGGCCTGGCCCAGTCGCTGTTCCAGGTCGGCGGCAACGCCGGCCAGGCCCTCGGCCCGCTGGCCGCGGCCCTGGTCGTGGTGCGCTGGGGCCAATCCAGCCTGGGCGTCTTCGCCCTGCTGGCGCTGCTGTCGGGGGCGGTGCTGTGGAACGTGGCCGTCTGGGCGCGGCATCATGGCCTGGCGCGCCTTGCCGCAAGCAGCGGCCGCAAGGTCTCGATCGACCTGCCCAAGGGCGCGGCCGCCAAGGGCATCGCCATCCTGCTGGCGCTGATCTTCTCGAAGTACGTCTACATGGCCAGCCTGACCAGCTACTTCACCTTCTACCTGATGGAGCGCTTCCACCTGTCGGTCGGCGCCGCCCAGATGCACCTCTTCGCCTTCCTGGCGGCGGTGGCGGTGGGCACGATCGCCGGCGGCCCGGTGGGCGACCGCTTCGGGCGCAAGGCGGTGATCTGGGTCTCGATCCTGGGCGTGCTGCCCTTCACCCTGGCTCTGCCCTACGCCAGCCTGTTCTGGACCGGGCCGCTGGTGGTGATCATCGGCTTGCTGCTGGCCTCGGCCTTCCCGGCCATCGTCGTCCTGGCCCAGGAACTGGCCCCGGGACGCATCGGCATGATCTCGGGCCTGTTCTTCGGTTTCTCGTTCGGCATGGGCGGCCTGGGGGCTGCGGTGCTGGGCGAGGTGGCCGACTGGAAGGGCGTGCAGACGGTCTACAAGCTCTGCGCCGTTCTGCCGGTGCTGGGCCTGCTGGCCGCCTTCCTGCCGAATCCGAGGAAGACCTGAGCGCTTGGCGAATTGCGCCGCCGCCGGCGCCCGCATAGCTTGCCGCCCGACGTTACGCGATCTGGGGGGAAGCGATGACGAAGACGCGACGCGAAGCAATGCTCCTGGCCGTGTCGGCGGCGGTCTGCGCCAGCGGCGCGGCGGCCGGGCCGGCCGAGGATGACCTGGCTTCGCGCTTGCGCCTCATCGCCGCCAAGAGCGTGGCGGACGGCCAGACGGCCGGCTTCGCTCTCGGCGTGCGGCGGTTCGGAAGTCCGCCGACCATCTTCGGTCTCGGCGTCGCGGACATCGAAGCGGCGACGCCGGTCGTCCCCGACACCGTCTTCCGCATCGCCTCCTGCACCAAGCAGTTCACCGCCGCCGCCGTCGTGCTGCTGAGCGAGCGCGGCGCCCTGGCGCTGGATGCGCCGGTGGACCGGTTTTTCCCCGGGTTTCCAGCCTCGCCCGGCGGGCGCATCCCGAGTGTCGAGCATTTGCTGACCCACACCGCCGGGATCCACGACTACGTCCTGGGCGGCCTGCCGGCCGACGCGGGACGCGATTGGCGGCATGATCCCGAACGCTGGCGGCTGATGGCCCGGCTGGCGCCGCTCTACGACTTCGAGCCGGGCGCGCTGTGGGGCTATTCCAACAGCAACTACGTGCTGCTCGGCGCGATCATCGAGCGCGTGTCGGGGCGGAGCTACGGCGACTTCCTGGCCACGAACGTCCTGGCCCGCGCCGGTCTGACCGCCACGGCGCTGGACGCCTATGCCGACGCCGTGCCGCGTCGCGCCATCGGCTACAGCCTGGACGGCGGCGCGCCTAAGGCTTTCCGCAAGGTCGCCGATGGCGGCCTGCCCGTCGCCGAGGGCGGGCTGCGCTCGACGGTCGGCGACATGCTGGCCTGGAACCAGGCCCTGTTCGGCGGCAAGGTCGTCTCGCCGGCGGGCGTCAAGCGCATGACCCAGGCCGCGCGGACCACGGACGGCGCGCCCGTCGGCTCGGCCCACTTCACCCCAAAGGGCATGACCCCCGGCAAGCCGCCGGCCTTCGTGCAGCAGGCCGACTACGGCTATGGCCTGGAAGTCGCCCGCATCTTCGACACGCCGGTGATCTGGCACAGCGGCGGCCTGCCGGGCTTCAACAGCATCGTCCTGCACTTCCCCGAGAAGCAGGTGGACGTGGTGCTGCTGACCAACACCGACAACGGCGCGGTCGGCGCCTTCGAGCCGACCCTGCGGGCGGCGACCGGGACGGCTTAGCCAAAAGAAAAAGGCCAGCCTCGCGGCTGGCCTTTTCATTCTTTCGAGGGTCTCGCCGGATCAGCCGACGAAGGCGCGCTCGATGACGAAGTCGCCGGGCTCGGCGTTGGAGCCCTCGACCAGGCCATGGGCTTCCAGCAGGGCGGCGGTGTCCTTGATCATGGCCATCGAGCCGCACAGCATGGCGCGGTCGTGCTCGGGATCGAACTTGCCGCCTTCCAGGCCGAGGTCGGCGAACAGCTTGCCGCTCTCGATCAGGTCGGTGAACCGGCCCTGGCGCTCGAACGGCTCGCGGGTGACGGTCGGGTAGTAGACGAGCTGGGCCTTGGCTTCGTCGCCCACCAGCGGATCGTCGTGGATCTCGCTGGTGAAGAGGTCGCGATAGGCCAGTTCCTGCACTTCGCGCACGCCGTGGGCGACGATCACCTTCTCGAAGCGGCTGTAGGCGTCCGGATCGCGGGCGACCGACAGCCAGGGCGCCAGGCCCGTGCCGGTGCCGAACAGGAACAGGCGCTTGCCCGGCTTCACCGCGTCCAGCACCAGGGTGCCGGTCGGCTTCTTGCCGAGCAGGATCTGGTCGCCGGCCTTGATCTGCTGCAGGCGCGAGGTCAGCGGGCCGTCCGGCACCTTGATCGAGAAGAACTCCAGTTCCTCGGCGAACGAGGGCGAGCCGATCGAATAGGCGCGCAGGATCGGCTTCTTCTCGCCCAGCTCCTCGCGGGGCGGCAGGCCGATCATCACGAACTCGCCCGAACGGAAGCGGAAGCTGGCCGGGCGGGTGATGGCGAAGCTGAACAGCCGGTCGGTCCAGTGCTTGACCCAGAGAACGGTCTCGAGGTTGTGCGGGGACTCCTTGGCGGGAGCAGGGGCGGCGGTAGCGGTCTCGGCCGTCATGGTCTGTGGTTTCGATCCTGTTCGCGCCCGTCTGAATAACAGCAGCGCGCATAAGAAAAGTCGGGTGTCGCTCCGGCCCTGAAGGCGACCTGCGTCTCATGTGAGAAGTTGAGAGCGGATGTCAACTTTTGCTGTCTGAAGGGGCTTTGAGAAAAAATTCTACGAACCGTTCAAAATAGCGCCGTTCGCTTTTTCAGACTGTGTCAAAAATGTGATTGCCGGTCGCCGAAACGGGGCGCAGAGTTCCTTTTGCTTCGTTCGCGGAGCCAACGATACGGAGGAACGTATGCGGGTGAGGTTCGTTATGGCCGCCGCGGCGGCCAGTCTGTTAGCGTTAGGCGTAGCGGGTTGTGAAGGCGGCGCCCAAACCAAGGCCGCCAAGGCTCAGCAAGTCACTCTGGAAGGCAAGTCGGTGACGGCGAGCGGCTGCGTGCGGCCGGTCGAAAACACCAAGTGCCTCGTCGTGCGCGGCCCCAACGGCGGCTACTACGACGTCTCCAGCGCCAGTCCTGCGCCAGACCCCGGAAAGGGGGTCGGCGTTTCGCTGCGCGGACGTGACCAAGGCAAGAACACCGAATGCGGTCGTGAGCTGACCGACGTCAAATGGTCCTACCTGAACGTCCAATGCGCTGCGGCCGCGCCGAGCGCCGCGAGCGAGACGGAGGCCAAGAAGGCCGGCTGACGAAAGCCGACCCACGGGTTCGGCTCCGGTGAGGTTGCGCTTCAGCCTTCGCCGGAGCCTGGATCCGTGCGCGTCTTCGACGTGGTCACACTGTCCTCGGCGCCCACGGGTTCCGTGGCCGGACGAGGCGGCTTGCCGTCGCCACCCAGATTCGGCCGCTGATTCTCATGCTCGACTTCATGGTTGGAGGGGCGTTCGCCGGCGATTTCGGCCATCGCGGATCCTTTCTCAGGCGCGTCATTGGCGCGTCACAGGGGTGTCCGGGCCAAGAAACCTGTGAAAAGGCGCCGTCAGACCCGGGACTTCCGCAATAACGCGCGGTTGACGCGACCTGATCCGCTTGCCCGGCGCAAACGACCCTGCTACACGACGCCGCTCTGGCGCTGGGAAGCGTCGGCGGCGCCGCTCGCGGCCCTCCGGCCGAACCGTCGCCTAGGCTGCGGTCCGGTACTTCAAGGACCGGAGTTTCTGCAGGAGTGTAGCTCAGCTGGTAGAGCATCGGTCTCCAAAACCGAGGGCCGGGGGTTCGAGTCCCTCCACTCCTGCCACTATATGTCATCGGCCGGCCCGGCGTTCGGTCCGGCCTGTCAGATACGCGAGCCTCTGAAACCATGGCCAGGAAACCGGGATCCAGCCCGTCAGCGATCAAGAACCGCGCCGCCCGTACGGCTGCGGCGCTGGCCCCTGCCGGTCAGGCTCCGTCCGCCGCCGCCGCGGCGGCGCCCAAGAAGCCTTTCAACCCGGTGCAGTTCTTCCGTGAAGTGCGCGCCGAGGCCCGCAAGATCACCTGGACGACCCGCAAGGAGACCTGGATCACCTCGGTGATGGTCTTCATCATGGTGATCGTCGCCTCGCTGTTCTTCCTCCTGGTCGACTGGCTCCTCGGGGCCGGCGCCAATCTGCTGCTGAAGTTCGCGGCCGGATAAGTCATAAGAAGACCATGAGCACCGAAACCGCCTCGAACCCGAACCACAAGTGGTACATCGTCCACGCCTACTCGAACTTCGAGAAGAAGGTGGCCGAGAGCATCCGTGAGCAAGCCAAGGCCCAGGGCCTGGAAGACAGCTTCTCCGAGATCCTGGTGCCCACCGAGGACGTCGTCGAGATCCGCCGTGGCCGCAAGGTCAACGCCGAGCGCAAGTTCTTCCCGGGCTACGTCCTGGTGAAGATGAACCTCTCGGACGAAGCCTATCACCTGATCAAGAACACCCCGAAGGTCACGGGCTTCCTGGGCAGCGGCTCCAAGCCGACGCCGGTCTCCGAAAAGGAAGTCCAGCGCATCGTCGGCGCCATCGAAGAGGGCGTCGAGAAGCCGAAGACCGTCGTGCTGTACGAAGTCGGCGAGAACGTCCGCGTCATCGACGGCCCGTTCGCCAGCTTCAACGGCTCGGTCGAGCAGGTCGACGAAGAGAAGGCCCGCCTGCGGGTCACCGTCTCGATCTTCGGCCGCGCCACTCCGGTCGAGCTGGAATACAGCCAGGTCGAAAAGATCGCCTGATCCCTTTCGGATCAGCGCCAATACGAAGAACCCCGCGTCGGCCGACGCGGGGTTTTTTGTTGTCCGGGGACGGCGTCCGACCGGAAACGGACGCGCCGGAGAGAGCGCGACACGCCGTCCGGAGGCCGAGAGGCGCGCGGCCCCATTCTACGTCTTCTATGGAACCACCTTGCCCACGCCGCGCGCCCGCGGATCGGCCGCCGGAACCGGCGCGCCGTCGATGACCTGGATGGCCTCTATGTCGCCGACGAAGCCCGTCTCGATCTTGTAGCCCCGCGCCTCCAACGCCGTCGTCAGTTCGGCTGGAAAGGGTTCGTAGGGTTCGGAGAAGATCACGTTCTCGGGCAGAAGCTGATGGTGGAAGCGCAGTTGCTTCTGCGCCTCGCCAAGCGGCAGCCCGTAGTCGTAGACGTTGGCCAGCACCTGGAACACCGAGGTGAAGATCCTCGATCCGCCCGGCGTGCCGATCACCATGGCCACCTTGCCGTCGCGCGTCAGTATGGTCGGCGTCATCGACGACAGCGGCCGCTTGCCGGGCGCGATGGCGTTGGCGTCGCCGCCCACCACCCCGAACATGTTGGGCGCGCCGGGCTTGGCCGAGAAGTCGTCCATCTCGTCGTTGAGCAGGAAGCCCGCCCCCTCGACCACGACGCCCGAGCCGAACCAGCCGTTCAGCGTATAGGTGTTGGAGACGGCGTTGCCCCAGCGGTCCACGATCGAGAAGTGGGTAGTCTGCGGCTTTTCCAGCCCCGGCTTGACCGAGGGCGTGGGGGAGGGCCTGGCCGGATCGATCTCCCGCGCGCGACGGGCCACATAGGCGGGATCGATCAGGTTCGAGACCGGAACCTTCCAGAAGTCCGGGTCGCCCAGATATTCGGCCCGGTCGGCGAACACCCGCTTCTCCATCTCGGCGACCAGGTGAACATATTGCGGGCTGTTCAGCGCGACGCCCGAAAACAGCGGGGCGGCGTCCTGCTTCATCATCAGCAGTTGCAGCAGAGCGATCCCGCCGGAGCTGGGCGGCGGAGCGGTGATCACCTTGAAGCCGCGCCAGTCGGCCTGGATCGGCTCGCGCCAGACGGCCTTGTAGGCGGCCAGGTCGGCCTTGGTGATCAGCCCCTTCTCCGGGCCCCGCGCCATCTGGGCGACCAGCAGGTCGGCGGTCTTGCCCGTGTAGAACTCGGCGTCTCCGCCTTTGGCGATGCGCTCCAGGGTGGCGGCCAGCTCGGGCTGGCGGAATGTCGCGCCGGCCTTCAGGCCGCCGAACCGGGCGTGGAAATTGGTGACGCCGACGAACGATCCTTCAGCGTCCTCGAGGTTGCCGATCAGCTGCGGCGTGACCAGGAAGCCCTCGTGGGCGTAGCGGATCGCTGGGGCCAGCACCTGCGCCCATGACAGTCGGCCGAACCGCTTGTGGGCCATGGCCATGCCGCGCACCGTGCCGGGTGTTCCGACCGCCAGGTTTCCGAACTGGCTGCGGGCGGCCACCGCCTCGCCCTCGGCGTTCAGGTACATGCCGGCGGCGGCCCCGGCCGGGGCGGTCTCGCGGTAGTCGAGGAAGTAGGGCTTGCCGTCGACATAGAGGGTCATGAACCCGCCGCCGCCCAGGTTGCCGGCCTCCGGATAGGTCACCGCCAGGGCGAAGGCCGTGGCCACGGCCGCATCGACCGCGTTGCCGCCCTTGCGCAGGATTTCCTCGGCGGCCAGGACGCCGTAGCTATCGGGCGAGGCGACGGCGCCGGCGGTCAGGGCCCGAGCCGCTACGGGCCGGGGCTTGGCCGCGGCGAGGCTTGGCGGCGCCGCGAGGGCGAGGACCGTCGCCAAGACGAGCCCGATCCTGGTGAACAGATGCACGATCAGCTTCCCCCTGTGATCCCGCCTGGGAGGCTAGAGCATTCGCCAGGCTTGTCACCAGCACGCGATGCGTGGATCCGGGCGTCTCCCCCCCCCAAAGAAAAGGGGCGGATCCCCGAAGAGATCCGCCCCCAAGTTCAGCCTAGATCAAGCCGAGGTTTAGAACTTCGCCTTGAAGCCCACGTAGAAGCGGCGGCCGAGCACGTCGTAGGTCGACGGATCGGTGTTGGCCTGGACGTAGGAGGAGAAGTACGGCGGCTGCTTGTCGGTGAGGTTGGTGACCCCGCCGCGCAGCGAGTAGGTGTCGTTGATCGCCCAGCTGCCGTTCAGGTCGAAGTAGTCGACGGCGCCGATCTTCTCGTCCGGATAGTAGGCGTCGACCATGTCGCCGATGTGCCGCCAGCGCGCGCCGACCGAGAACGGACCGAAGGCGTAGTCCACCGAGGTGGCGTACTTCCATTCGGGGTGCGAGACGGCGGTGCCGCTGATCTGGGTGTTGCCGATCGTGCCCTTCAGATCGACGAAGTCCTCGCCCGGCAGGCTCTGGATCTTGAAGCTCTCCAGGTAGTTGCCGACGACGTTGACCTTGATCGAGCCCAGGCTGTCGTCGAGACCCACCGCGCCGAGGCCGAAGCCCCAGTCGAGCTGGAAGTCGACGCCCGAGGTCTTGTATTCGCCCAGGTTCAGCGCGGTCAGGGTGACGTTGGTGATCTCGCCGGTCGTGCTCGAGCGGGTGAACAGGTTGCAGTAGTAGGCGCTGCTGTCGCCGCCGCTGTAGCACTTGTCCAGCGCCGTCGAGACGTCGATCGTGCCGATCGCGTCCTTGATGTCGATCGAATAGTAGTCGATCGACAGCGAGAGGCGTTCGAACAGCGGGTTCTCGAAGCGCGGCGTCCAGACGAAGCCGACGTTGAAGGTGTCGGCGGTTTCCTCGGTCAGGTCCGGGTTGCCGCCGCTGGTGCCTTCGACCTGGGTGTTCGTATAGGTGTAGCTGTCGATCGCCGACGACGGCAGGCCCTGCGCCAGGCAGATGCTGCGGACGGTGGCGGCGTTGCTGCCGGTGCGGGCTTCGCTGTCGATCGAGCAGGGGTCTTCGCTCAACGAGTAGAAGCCCTGGTTCTGCGGCGAGTAGAGCTCGCCCAGGCTCGGGGCCCGGACGGCGCGCTGATAGCCGCCGCGGACGCGGAAACCGTCGACGATCTCCCAGTCGCCGTCGACCTTGTAGGCCGAGACGCCGCCGACCGTGGCGTAGTCCGAATAGCGGTAGCCGAGGTCGAGGTTCAGGGCCTTGATCAGCGGCAGATCCTTCAGGACCGGCACCAGCAGTTCGCCGTAGACTTCCGACACGTGGGTCGAGGCGTTGACCGAGCCGGCCGAGTTGAAGCCGACCACGTCGCCCGTCAGCAGCAGGGAGTCCGGGTTGTACTTGTAGCTGTCGTACTTGTAGTCGGCGCCGAAGGCCGCGCGCAGTTCACCGGCCGGCAGGTCGATCAGGCCGCCGCTGAAGTTGGCCTCGATCATCGCCTGGTCGGCGATCGTGGTGTTGCGGGTGGTGCGCGAGATGTAGGTGCGGCACTCGTCCGACAGCTCGTTGTTGCCGAACGGGTCGTAGCCGCCTTCGCAGAGGCTGGCGCCGCCGTCGGCCGCGTCGAGCAGGGTCTGGACCGCGGTGCGGCTGACGTTGCCCGATTGCACTTCCTTCTGCTTGGAGCGGCCGAACGACGTGTAAATGTCGTAGGTCCAGTCCTTGAAGCCGGTGTCGCCGCGCGCGCCGCCGGCCGCCTGCACGACGTCGAAGGTGGTGCGCGAGATGCGCGCGCCAACGTCGGTGAAGCGCTTGTTCAGCGTGAAGTCGGCGTCCGGATCGGCGCGGCTGGCCAGCAGGGTCGCCAGGTCGTCCGTGATGAACGGGTTGGTCACCGGTACGGTGAAGCCGGTGCCTGGGGCCGGGGCCAGGACGGTGCGCGACTTGTAGTGGCTGTAGTTCAGCGATCCGTAGAGCTCGACGTTGTCGGTCAGCTCGAAGGTGCCCGCCGAATAGAACGAGTAGCGGGTCATCGGCAGCTGCAGCAGGTTCAGCGCACCGGTGTTGTACGAGTCGCTCGAGGTCAGGGTCGAGTAGTCGAGCGCGGTCGAGCCGGTGTAGTTGACGCCCTTGCTGAACAGCGTGCCGTCGTTGTTGAAGCCGTAGCGCGCGGTGCTGGTGGTGTCGACGCTGGTGGAGCCGTACTGGCCGAACACGGCGTCGACCGCGTCCTGGGACGGCCTGTTGTCGACGTCGACGATGTAGGAGCCGTAGGGCGTGGTGGTCGACGCGCCGGTGACCTTCGAGAAGTCGCGGGCGGCGTTGTAGACCGAGCCGCGCTTCGAATAGCCGAACGAGGCGGTGACGTGGCCGCGGCCGTCGGCGAATTTGGTGCCGCCGGTGACGCTGAGGGCGCCTTCCTTGCCGTCGCCGCGCTGGGTCAGGCCGTACTGGCCGTCGACCATCAGGCCTTCGAACTTGTTGTTGAGCTTGAAGTTGACGACGCCGGCCATGGCGTCGGAACCGTAGGTCGCCGAGGCGCCGCCCGAGATCACTTCGATGTTCTGGATCAGGGCGGCGGGGACGATGTTGACGTCGACCGTGCCGTCCGAGTTCGACGGAACGACGCGGTGGCCGTCGATCAGCACCATGGTGCGGGCGGTGCCGAGGCCGCGCAGGTCGATGTTGGCTTGGCCGCCGTTCGACGGGTTGTTCGAGGTCGACGACACCGACGGCACGAACTGGGGCATCTGGTTGAGCAGGGTGTCGACGGTGACCGAGCCGGTCTTTTCGATCTGCTCGGCGCCCATGGTCATGATCGGGCTGTTGGAGACGTAGTCGCGGCGCGCGATGCGCGAACCGGTGACGACGACTTCCTCGACGGCGGCCGGCTCGTCGTTCGTCTGGGCCTGCGCCAGGATCGGCGCGGTGGTCACGGCGATGACGAGCGCCGACGCGCTCAGAAGATAGGTATTTCTAGCCATTCATAGTCCCCAGTATTCGCCAAATCGCTTGTCGCGATGACGGCGTTCTGCGAAACAAGGTTCGCGATACGGAAGACGAATGGCGTCGTTTCTTTTCTGAATTTCGGCGGAAATTCATGGAATGAGGCGAATATGTTTCCCGATATCGTTGTGCGGGGAGTAAGTGTGCTCGCATTGCGCCGTTATTGGTATGAATTGACGAATTTGTGACGATGTAGTGTCGTTCTTGTTTATCGGCGGGTCGCTCAGGTTGAATTGCGGCCCCGGCGTGGCCGAAACCGGCGTGGCATGGCGGCAACAGGGCGGGGACGATCGTATACGGGGTCGCCGCGCTGGACTCCGTTCGACGCGCCTGCTACATGCGGCGCCTCGCTCCAGGACCCCGTCCCGGGGCGTGTTCGTCGTTATTCGCTCGAATGGCTTCATTCATGCGAATTCGGGGGAACCAAATCCGTGGAAGGGCCGCCAAGCCCGCACCACGGCTCACCAGCGAGGGCTCCGGCCCTCATGAGAGGATAGTATGGCTAAGAAGATCCTGGGCTACATCAAGCTCCAGGTGAAGGCTGGCTCGGCCACGCCTTCGCCCCCCATCGGCCCGGCTCTGGGTCAGCGCGGCGTCAACATCATGGGCTTCTGTAAGGAGTTCAACGCGCGCACCGAGAACGTCGAAAAGGGCACCCCCCTGCCGACCGTCATCACGGTCTACCAGGACAAGTCGTTCACCTTCGTCACCAAGACGCCCCCGGCGACCCACTACCTGAAGCAGATCACCGGCCTGAAGTCCGGCGCGAAGCTGACCGGTCGTGAGACCGTCGGCGAAGTGACGCGCACCCAACTGCGCGAAATCGCCGAAAAGAAGATGAAGGATCTGAACGCCAACGATCTCGAGGCTGCCGCCAAGATCATCGAAGGCTCCGCCAAGGCCATGGGCCTGAAGATCGTGGAGGCCTAATCCAATGGCTAAGCAACCCAAGCGCATCAAGGCCTGGACCGGCGACCGTGACGCCACCCTGGCCGTCGCCGACGCCATCGCCCTGGTCAAGGCCAACGCCAAGGCCAAGTTCGACGAGACCATCGAAATCTCGGTGAACCTCGGCGTCGATCCGCGTCACGCCGACCAGCAGGTCCGTGGCGTCGTTCAACTGCCGTCGGGCACCGGCCGTGACGTCCGCGTCGCCGTCTTCGCCAAGGACGCCAAGGCCGCCGAAGCCACCGCGGCCGGCGCCGAAGTGGTTGGCGCCGAAGACCTGGTCGAAAAGATCCAGAACGGCTTCATGGACTTCGATCGCGTCATCGCCACCCCGGACATGATGGCCCTGGTCGGTCGTCTCGGTAAGGTGCTGGGCCCGCGCGGCCTGATGCCGAACCCGAAGGTCGGCACCGTGACCCCGAACGTCGGTCAAGCCGTGAAGGACGCCAAGGGCGGCGCCGTCGAGTTCCGCGTCGAAAAGGCCGGTATCGTTCACGCCGGCATCGGCAAGGCCTCGTTCACCGACGAAGCCCTGCTGGTCAACGTCAAGGCTCTGATCGACGCCCTGAACAAGGCCAAGCCGTCGGGCGCCAAGGGCGTCTTCGTCAAGAAGGTCGGCCTGTCCTCGACGATGGGTCCGGGCGTGAAGGTCGACATCGCCTCGATCACCGCCTAACGGCCGATCGAAGCTTTTGACTTCGGAGACGGGCGCTGGAGCGATCCAGCGCCCGTCTTGCGTTTGGGGCCTCGTATAGTTGGGGTTCGTTGTGAGGCCGGCTAGCCGATGTTATCTTCAGGCTAGACGGAGGTGATCCATGGCCTTTCATATCCGCGACCCCGAAACCGACGCCCTGGTCCGCCAGTTGGCCGAGAAGGCGCACGTGGGCATCACCGAGGCCGTGAAGCTGGCCGCCACCGAGGCCCTGGCCGCGCGCGAGAAGGCGCAGGCGGAAAAGCTGGCTAAGGTCGAAGCCATCCTGGCGGAGATCGACAGCTGGCCCCGCACCGGTCTTAAGGCCGACAAGGAATTCTTCGACATGATCAACGGCGATTGATGTTCGTCGATGCGTCCGCCTGGACGGCCATTCTCCTGAACGAGCCCGAGCGCGCGGCCTTGAAGGTCAAGTTGTCCGAAGCGGCGATCGTTTTGACGTCCGCGATCTCGACATGGGAAACCGTGCGAGCCGTGGCGCGAGAGACGAAGCGTCCTTTCGCCGACGCCGTCGATATCGTCTCTGGGCTCCAAGAGAGCTACGAGGCGCGGATCGTGCTTATCGGTGAGCCCGAGCAGGTAGTCGCCCTCGAAGCTCACGCCCGTTTCGGCAAGGGCGTCCATCCCGCCAAGCTCAACATGGGCGACTGCTTCGCCTACGCCTGCGCCAAGGTTCATGGCGTGCCGCTGCTCTACAAGGGCGGCGACTTTTCCCTGACCGACATCGAGGCCGCGTGACGTCTGACGCTTTCAGGATCATCGACGTCGCCGTGGTCGGCGGTGGGCCCGCCGGGCTGATCGCCGCCCAGCGCCTGGCGCAGGCCGGCCGCTCGGTCGTGGTGTTCGAGAAGATGCCGACCTTCGGCCGCAAGTTCCTGATGGCCGGCCGTGGCGGCCTGAACCTCACCCATTCGGAAGATTTCGAGCGCTTCGCCGCCCGCTATGGCCCGCGCGAGGCGGTGCTGCGACCGATGCTCGAGGCTTTCACGCCGGCCGATCTCGTCGCCTGGGCCCGGGACCTCGGCCAGGAGACCTTCGTCGGCGCCAGCGGGCGTGTGTTCCCCAAGGCGATGAAGGCCTCGCCGCTGCTGCGCGCCTGGCTGGCCCGGCTGGAGAGCCTGGGCGTCTCCTTGCGAACCCGGTCGGCCTGGGCGGGCTGGAGCGAGGACGGCGCCCTGCTGATCGACGGTCCGGACAGCCGCGAAGCCTGGCGGCCGCGCGCCACGATCCTGGCCCTCGGCGGCGCCAGTTGGCCCAAGCTCGGCTCCGACGCGGCCTGGACGGAGGCGCTGGCGGGGCAGGGGGCGCAGGTCGCGCCCTTTGCGCCGGCCAATTGCGGCTTTGAGGTCGCCTGGAGCGAGACCTTCCGCGACCGCTTCGCCGGCGAGCCGCTGAAGAACGTCCGCCTTACCTGCGAAGGCCGCCAAGCGCGGGGCGACGCCATGGTCGCCGGCTACGGGATCGAGGGCGGAGCGGTCTACGCCCTGGGCTCGGCCCCGCGCGAGGCGATCGCCCGGGACGGCGCGGCGTTGCTGACGATCGACCTGCGTCCCGACCTGCCGGCCGAGACCCTGGAGCGGCGCCTCTCCGGCGCGCGCGGCGGCCAGTCCCTGGCCAATCACCTGCGCAAGGCCCTGAAGCTGTCGCCGGTCGAGGTGAACCTGCTGCGCGAGGCCCATGGCCTCGACCTGCCGTCTGAACCGGCGACCCTGGCGGCGGCGATCAAGGCCGCGCCGATCCGGCTGACGGCGGCCCGGCCGCTGGACCGGGCGATCTCGGCGGCCGGCGGCGTGACCTTCGACAGCCTCGATGGCCTGGCGCTGCGGTCGCGGCCCGACGTCTTCCTGGCCGGCGAGATGCTGGACTGGGAAGCGCCCACCGGCGGCTACCTGCTGCAGGCCTGTTTCGCCACGGGCGTGGCGGCCGCGCGGGCGGTGAACGAGCGGCTGGCGGGGTAGGGCGGTTTCGCCTTTTTCGTGACTCGTCACCAACGGGTTGAAACTTCCTCAACCCCCGTGTATACGGCCCGCCTCTCCGCTGGACTCCGGTTCGGCGGCGAACCTGTTTGAGAACTGCGGGGCGCGGGGTCACCAGCGCCATAATCGAGGAAGAGCCCTTCCTCGCCGTCGGGAGACAGGGATAGAGACGCCAAGACCGCCTTCCTCGTGACGTCAGTCCGAGTCAGGTGCGCGGCCGACTTTCCTTGGAACAGGCTGATGCAACTCGCGCGCGGGAGCAATTCCGCATGGGACGAGCATCTGGCTGCCGGAATGGTCCGGCCGCCTGCAACTGAGTAGGAGACCGCAATGGACCGCGCTCAAAAGCAGGAATCGATCGAGTCGCTGAAAAGCGTCTTCGCCGATGCCGGCGCTGTCGTCGTGACCCACTATACGGGTCTGACCGTTGCGGAAATGACCGACCTTCGTCTTCGCCTCCGCAAGGAAGGCGCCGCGATCAAGGTTGTGAAGAACACCCTGGCTCTGAAGGCTCTCGACGGCAAGCTCGGTGAAAAGGGCGACACGCTCTTCACCGGTCCGGTCGCCATCGCCTTCGGCCCGGACGCCGTCTCGGCCGCGAAGATCGCGGTGCAGTTCGCCAAAGAAAACGACAAGCTCAAGATTGTCGGTGGCGTTCTGGACCAGACCAACGTGCTCGACGAAGCCGGCGTGCGTGCTCTGGCGACCCTGCCGTCGCTGGACGAACTGCGTGGCAAGCTCATCGGCCTCATCCAGGCTCCGGCGACCAAGATCGCTGGCGTCCTGCAGGCCCCGGCTGCCCAGCTGGCTCGCGTTTTCAACGCCTACGCGACCAAAGACGCCGCGTAACGGTCATCCCCGCAAATCTATCCCAATCTCTCTAAGGAACTGACACATGTCGAAGCTCGAAAAGCTGGTCGAAGAACTGTCCACCCTGTCGGTGCTGGAAGCCGCTGAACTCTCGAAGCTGCTGGAAGAAAAGTGGGGCGTCTCGGCCGCCGCTCCGGTCGCCGTCGCCGCCGCTGGTGGTCCGGCTGCTCCGGTTGAAGCCGCTGAAGAGCAAACCGAATTCACCGTCGTCCTGCTGGACGGTGGCGACAAGAAGATCAACGTCATTAAGGAAGTCCGCGGCGTCCGTCCGGACCTCGGCCTGAAGGAAGCCAAGGACCTGGTCGAAGGCGTTCCGCAGAACGTCGTCGAAAACGTTTCGAAGCAGCAGGCCGACGAAGTCGCCAAGAAGCTGACCGAAGCCGGCGCCAAGGTCCAAGTGAAGTAATCCGGTTCCGCGTCGCCTGACGCGGATCTGGTCTTCATGACCTTACGAGACGGGCCCGGAGGGAAACCTCCGGGCCCGTTTTCGTTGAAACCTCCCCCTGTGGGGGAGGCGGCCGAAGGCCGGAGGGGGGAAGTTTTCAGCTTTCGAGGCTTCGGCATATCTCGCAGCCACGCCCCCCACCGATCGCTGCGCGATCGCCTCCCCCACAGGGGGAGGTTCCCATTCCTCCCATCAATCACACCCTTGCCTTGACCTTCGCCGCGCCCGCCACTACGCCAGCACCAGGAAATGATAGCGGTAACTTAGTGGAGGAAATCGCATGGCTTGGCTGAACGGAGCGCGTCGACGCGCCCTTGGCGTGGCGTCTGGCCTGGCCCTGAGCATGGCCGCCGGCCTCGCCGTCGCGGCCCCGACCACCACGGTCGACCGCAACGGCTCCTACGTCTCGGTCGAGACCTACGCCCCCAACGTCATCCGCGTGACCATCAGCCAGGACAAGGACCTGGCCAAGGCCGCCCCCGGCTACGGGATCAACGGCCAACCCAGCGACAAGGGCTGGCGCCACGACCAGAAGGCCGGCGCCGACGTCTTCACCTCGGCCGAACTGTCGCTGGAAGTCGTCGCCCAGCCCTGGCCGGGCGCGCCCAGCCTGCAGGAGCGCTATTTCGCCCCGTCGCTGCCGCCGGTCTCGATCAAGGTCCGCAAGGCCGACGGGACTTCGCTGGTCGACATGAACGGCTGGGAGCTGTCGCCCCACGTCGTCAGTGGCGAGAAGACCTACCGCGCCGGCGCCACCTTCTCGACCACGGCCGACGAGCACTTCTATGGCCTGGGCCAGAACCAGGAGTCGGAAGGCGCGCTCGACCTGCGCGGCCGCACCATCGACTGCAAGCACGACTACGACGCCCCGCACGGCGAGACGGTCTGCGTGCCCTTCCTGGTGACGTCCAAGGGCTACGGCATCCTCTGGGACAACCCGTCGGCCACCAAGATCTATCCGGGCGTCAACGGCCGCACCCTGTGGCAGTCCAACGTCGGCGAGCGGGTGTCGTTCTTCGTCATCACCGGCAAGACCACCGACGAGATCTACGCCGGCTACCGCGCCCTGACCGGCGTCACCCCGCTGCCGCCCAAGGCCGCCTTCGGCTACATCCAGTCCAAGGCCCGCTACGAGACCCAGGCCGAGTTCATGGCCGTGGCCGACGGCTACCAGAAGCGCGGCCTGCCGCTCGACATCATGGTGCTGGACTGGTTCCACTGGACGCGGATGGGCCAGATCGACATCGATCCGACCGCCTTCCCCGACCCCAAGGGCATGAACAAGACGCTGCATGACCGCGGCGTGCAGACCATCATCAGCGTGTGGCCCCGCTTCGAGCAGGAAGGCCGCTACTTCAACTACATGGCTGACAAGGGCTATTTCCTGAAGGACGCCGACGGCAAGGTCGTCGACGGCCTGCCGTTCCGCAGCGACCGCACCGGCGCCCTGATCGACACCACCAACCCCGAGGCCCGCGACTGGTTCTGGGGCAAGATCCGCGACAACATCCTGTCGCAGGGCTTCGACTGGCTGTGGCTGGACGAGACCGAGCCTGACCTGGTGCCCTCGGGCTACTACTTCCACGCCGGCACGGGCGACCGCGTCCGCAACGCCTTCCCGCTGATGCACACCCAGCTGGCGGCCGACGGCTCGCGCCGCGATCGTCCGGACAAGCGCAACCTTATCCTGGCCCGCGCCGCCTATACCGGCGCCCAGCGCAACGGCTCGCTCTTCTGGTCGTCCGACATCTCGCCGACCTGGGAAGTGCTCAAGCGCCAGGTGCCGACCGGCCTGAACTTCACCGCCTCGGGTCTGGCCTATTGGGGCAACGACATCGGCGGCTGGCAGTGGCTGCCGCAGACCACGACGGCGACCAAGCCGCCGCTGCTCGACCCGTCGGACGCCCGCGCCGTGGTCGGCCAGAACAACGACTATCCCGAACTCTTCACCCGCTGGTTCCAGTACGGCGTCTTCACCCCGACGCTGCGCGTGCACGGCATGCGCAAGGAGACCGAGCTGTGGTCGTTCGGCAAGGAGGCTGAAACCGTCCTGACCAAGTACGTCCGCCTGCGCTACGCGCTGATGCCGTACCTCTACTCGATGGGCAAGACGACCTACGACACCGGCGCGCCCTTCATGCGCGGCCTGTTCATGGACTTCCCGAACGATCCCAAGGTCGCCAACATCGGCGACCAGTACATGTTCGGCCCGGCCTTCCTGGTGGCTCCGGTCACCGACCAGGGCGTGACCGAGCGCGACGTCTACCTGCCGGCCGGCGCCGACTGGTACGACTACTGGACCAACCAGAAGTACACCGGCGGCCAGACGATCCGCGTGAAGGCCCCGATCGACACCATCCCGCTGTTCGTCCGCGCCGGTTCGATCGTGCCGATGGGCGCGCCGATCCTCAACACCAGCCAGCCCCAGGCCATCAGCGCCGTGAAGGTCTGGCCGGGCCGCGACGCCGAGTTCTCGCTCTATGACGACGACGGCGTCACCAACGCCTACGAGAAGGGCGTCGGCAAGACGGTGAAGCTGCGCTGGGACGACAAGGCCGGCAAGCTGACCGCCACCGGCGACAAGGCCCTGGCGGCGCAAGCCCAGGCCGCGGTCCAGGTGGTGAAGTAAGAGACGAAGAGGGGAGGGCGGAAACGTCCTCCCCTTTTTCGGTACAGCCCGTAAATCCCCTGCAATACGTCGCATAAAGAAGTGGCTCTGTAGCGCGCGCTGAAGCGACGGGTACTCAAGATAACTACAGAGAATTAGGCGCTTGCACCGACCATGCGCCTTGCAAGCGGTAGGCGTCCTCGTAAGCAAAGCTCTCGAGTTGCTGGCGGGTCCAGTGAGTGGGACGGGATGAGCAGGCCTTGCGAACCCACTCGCGCACATTGCCGGCTTTCTCGCAGACATAGCCGTTGCGGCCTGCAGCTTGCTCAATCTCGTTCGTCAGGCTGTTGATCTGGGCGACAAGGTCGGGAGGGGCCCGCCCACCAAAACCAGGTTCGACGAGACTAAGCAGACGTGCAGTCAATTCGCTATAGTGATCAGGCATTAGCTTTCCTAGACGAGTTGCCGAATCCTAGCTTGTTTATTCGAGGTGGGAAGGTCGTTTCAATGGCCTAGAATGGCCACTCTTCCTCGTCCTCCCGACGCACAGGAATGCTCTTGAGATCGTAACAGATTGCTTTGACGTGGACGCGGGTGATCTGGCTGGGATCGAGCCTGAGCGCTGGGGCCGGGCGCTCGGCAGGAGTGGCGAACGGGACGTTGCCGAATTCGTCGATCGGATACGTGGTGAAGCTTGGCTTTTCGGGTGGTATCCAGGGTTTGAGCGTAATCAGTTCGCTTTCTTCTTCCGGCGGTTCGTCTGGTCCAGCATAGCCGCCGAGGTTATAGACATTGGCCACTGTGCGAACCTGCTCGGCTTCGGCCCCTTCAACTGCGCTTGCGTGTGGAAAAAGCACGATATTGGTCTCCGAGCCGCTGACCTGGGCCGAGCCGAAGATCAAGCCATCGATGCTGTGTTCGCGCCGTGTCCATAGATATTCTGCAACGACCTGGGTTGGTAAATACTCCAGAGTTTCCTGGCCAGGCAGGATCGGCTTTCGAATCTCGGCGTGGAAGCCGCGCATGAATAGGCCATAGCCGTGGGCCTTAAAGAAATCAGGATGGAACTTGCTGAGCGTGTTCTGGAACGTCTCCAAGCGGGTTAGGTCTAGAATCCGCAGGGGCCGGATGATCTCGAAACGACCGACAACGGCCCCTCCCCCAACCGGCGCACGGAGCTCAGCTGCGCAGGTCTTGGCATCCGTGCTGGCGTAGAACACGCTGATACCGGCGGTGTTCATGCGTCCCGCTGCACTAAATTCCGGAGGCGGCGCCCCTAGTTGGCCGATCGGCGCGGTATAGATCGCGCGCCGCGAAACCTCATCATTGGCCAAGCGGCCGCGGTAGATGAAGCGGTCCTCGCTGTCGGGGCCTATGACGCGGATAGCGCCGGCGAAGTCCGAGGACGTCCCTTTCAGGATGGGGCCCAGGATATCGTCTAGGATTGTCTTGGCGTCGGCGCTGAAGAACCGGCGCTTGTGCTTGAGGGATTGGCAAAAGGCCTGCCACGCGTGGCGGAAGCGCGGGTCGGGGCGAAGCTCTATGACGTAGGTGTCGGAGCTTTCGTCGTACCAATCGGTGTCGCCGTCTTTGCCGATGGCGAAGGCATGATGGTGACCAAGGAAGGTGACGATGTCTTCAGCGATTTCTTCGTCTACGCAGTCGATGAGTTCGGTGATCAGGGTGCTGGGTTTGTCGCCGGTGGTGCTCCAGCCGATGTTGTCGCTATCGTCGCGTACAAAGGGCTCGGGTTCACCAAATGCGACGAGTTCGCGATAGATTGGGTCGACCCTTAGCGCGAGCCAAGAAAGATTGACGCAATGGTTCTGTTCTTCGCCGCAATAGTCACAGGTAGCCGGCTCTCCGCGCTGCGCGATCTCAGCGCTGAGGTGAGCTTCGCTGACACAAAAGTGGCAGACATTCTTGTCTTCCAAGTCGTCGATCACGGCCGTTCCTAGCTTGACTCATCCAGGCCCGTCCAAAAAACCTCAAAGCGGTAGAAAAGGCAAAGCTCGTCTCAACGCCTTTCGTTGACGACTTCAGTGTTTTCCCTTGAACGGCCGGTCCGGCGCCTCGCCTACCCCAGCCGCTCCCCCAACGCCCCCGCCACTTCTTCCAGCCTCGGCCCCCAGTCATCCGCCCCCTCCGGCGCGAAGGCCCGCACGTTCGGGTACCAGGGGCAGCCGCCCGTCCCCAGCAACGGCCAGAGCGGGTTGGAGGCGAGGATCCAGGTTTCGACGCCGCAGGCGGCGGCCAGGTTGCTGGTCGCGGTCATCGGGCCGATCATCATGTCGAGCGCGCAGGTCAGGGCCGTGACGCCTTCCAGGTCCTGCATCAGGTCCAGGCCCGGCGGCTCGTGGATCTCCAGCCCCTGCGCGGCGGCGCGGGCCAGCTCCGGCCCGGGCTCTCCGTACTGCAGATTGACGAACACCGCGCCCGGCGCGCGCAGCACCGGCGTCCAGGCCTCGAACGGGGCGAAGCGGCGGTTGCGCAGGCCGCCCATCAGCCGGCTGCGCCACATGAAGCCGACCTTGCGGCCAGGACCCAGGCTCGCCAGCCACTCCTGCCAGTGCGCCAGCCGGTCCGGATCGGGCGACAGGAAGGCGCGCGGAGCGAAACGGTCGGTCGTCGGCCGCAGCAGCGGCAGCAGGGCGCCCATCGGGGCCCAGGCGTCGTGCTCGTCGCCGGCGTCCGGGACGCCGCGGGTCACCCGGCCGGCCAGGCTCGTGCCGACATGGGCGACCACCCGCACGCCGGGGAAGGCGCGGGCGAACAGCGAGACCAGGCGCGGCTCCACCGCCAGGGTCAGGCGGCCGGCGGGGCCGAGCGCGGTCAGCAGGTCCGGCAGCATCGAGCCGAACAGCACCTCGTCGCCCAGACCCTGCTCGCCGACCAGCAGCAGCGAAAGGCCGCGCAGGGGGCGGGTGGGCGTCCAGCGCTCGCCGGGAATGTCGAAGGCCATGGATTCCCGTCGTTCCAGCGCCAGGCGGGCGGCGTAGTCGGCCCAGCCGCCGGCCAGGTCGCCCAGGCACAGTTGGGCGAAGGCCCGGGTCATGCGCACCGAGGCGGCCTGGGGCGCGGTCGGGGCGGCGGCCAGGGCCGCGTCGCAGGCGGCCAGGGCGCCGGCCGCGTCGCCGACGTCCAGCCTGGCGATGGCGGCGTTGGCCAGCACCGGCACCTCGCGCGGACCCAGGCGCGCGGCCTCGTCGTGGAACACCTGGGCGTCCTCGTCGTCGCCGCGCTGGGTGGCGATCGAGCCCAGCAGGCTCCAGAGGTTCGGATCCTCCGGCGCCAGGCCCATGGCCTCGCGCACCACCTTGAGAGCGTCGTCGAAGCGATCGAGGTCGCGCAGGGCGCAGGCCAGGTCCTGGGCGTCGGCCAGGTCGCCCGGGGCGGCGGCGCGCACCCGCAGCAGCAGCTCGGCCGCCATGTCCGGCTGGCCCAGGCGCCGGGCCAGCCGCGCCAGGTCGCGCACGCCGTCGACGTCGGCCGGGGCCAGGCGATGGGCGGCCTGGAAGGCGGTGAAGGCCTTGGGCAGCGCGCCGGAGCGCTCGTAGACGAAGCCCAGCAGCCGCAGGGCCAGCGGCCCGCCGTGCGGGGCCGCGGCCATGGCCTTCCTCTCGGCGGCCTGGAAATCGCCGGCCGCCAGGTCGGAACTGGCGGCGATCATCAGCTTGCGCGGAACCGGCGAAACCTCGTCGATCCGGTCGGCGATCCGCTGCATCGGCGAGACCAGGGTGGTCGAGGCGTCGGGCGGGGAGGGGCGCCTGAGGGACGGCTGGGCGGCGGCGGGCATGGCGATCCTTCGTCCCCGAAATGGGGTTGAGCGGGCGTATCCCTGCTGAAACGAAGCGACGCCGTCGAATGGGGCGCTATTTCCCCCTTTCCATCCGCGTTTCGATCCCCTATATCCGCCCGTTCACGAAGACATTTCGGCGGAGTGCGTCCACGCACGTCCGCTCTTCAACGCCCCGAGGCGCGATCAGCCGCCCTCCGATCCGCGCGAAGGGGCGCCCATCGAGCTTCCGGTCCCGGTCGCTCGCTAGGGGAATTCCAGCGTCCGACGTTCTCCGACCAGGGGAGCGGCGAGGGTGGACGCCGAGGCATTCGAATTCACGCGCGGATTCCGTCCGCGCCGCAGGGAAAAAACATGGCGCAATCCTTCACCGGCAAGAAGCGGATCCGGAAGTCTTTCGGCCGCATCCCCGAAGCTGTGCAGATGCCGAACCTCATCGAGGTTCAGCGCTCCTCCTACGAGCAGTTCCTTCAGCGCGAGGTCCGTCCGGGCCAGCGTCGCGACGAAGGCGTCGAGGCGGTCTTCAAGTCGGTGTTCCCGATCAAGGACTTCAACGAGCGCGCCGTGCTCGAATACGTCTCGTACGAATTCGAAGAGCCGAAGTACGACGTTGAAGAATGCATTCAGCGCGACATGACCTTCGCCGCGCCGCTGAAGGTCAAGCTGCGCCTGATCGTGTTCGAAACCGAAGAAGAAACCGGCGCCCGGTCCGTCAAGGACATCAAGGAGCAGGACGTCTACATGGGCGATATCCCGCTCATGACCGACAAGGGCACCTTCATCGTCAACGGCACCGAGCGCGTCATCGTCTCGCAGATGCACCGCTCGCCGGGCGTGTTCTTCGACCACGACAAGGGCAAGACCCACGCCTCGGGCAAGCTGCTGTTCGCCGCCCGCGTGATCCCGTACCGCGGCTCGTGGCTCGACTTCGAGTTCGACGCCAAGGACATCGTCTACGTCCGCATCGACCGTCGCCGCAAGCTGCCGGCCACGACCTTCCTCTATGCCCTGGGCATGGACGGCGAAGAGATCCTGACCACGTTCTACGACGTCGTCCCGTTCGAAAAGCGCGCGGGCGGCTGGGCCACCCCGTACAAGGCCGAGCGCTGGCGCGGCGTGAAGCCGGAAGTCGCTCTGGTCGACGCCGACACGGGTGAGGAAATCGCTCCGGCCGGCACCAAGATCAGCGCCCGCAACGCCAAGAAGTTCGCCGACGCCGGCCTGAAGACCCTGCTGCTCGGTCCGGAAGCCCTGACCGGCCGCTACCTGGCCCGCGACGCCGTCAACTTCGAAACCGGCGAGATCTACGCCGAAGCCGGCGACGAGCTGGACGTCCCGACGATCCAGGCCCTGGCCGACCAAGGCTTCGACACCATCGACGTGCTCGACATCGACCACGTCACGGTCGGCGCCTACATGCGCAACACCCTGCGCGTCGACAAGAACGCCGTCCGCGAAGACGCGCTGTTCGACATCTACCGCGTCATGCGTCCGGGCGAGCCGCCGACGGTGGAAGCCGCCGAAGCGATGTTCAAGTCGCTGTTCTTCGACGCCGAGCGCTACGACCTGTCGTCGGTCGGTCGCGTGAAGATGAACATGCGCCTCGAGCAGGAAGTCTCGGACGAAGTCCGCGTCCTGCGCAAGGAAGACGTCCTGGCCGTGCTGAAGCTGCTGGTCGGCCTGCGCGACGGCCGCGGCGAAATCGACGACATCGACAACCTCGGCAACCGCCGGGTGCGTTCGGTCGGCGAACTGCTGGAAAACCAATACCGTGTCGGCCTGCTCCGCATGGAACGGGCGATCAAGGAACGCATGTCGTCGGTCGATATCGACACCGTCATGCCGCACGACCTGATCAACGCCAAGCCGGCGGCGGCCGCCGTCCGCGAATTCTTCGGCTCCTCGCAGCTGTCGCAGTTCATGGACCAGACGAACCCGCTGTCGGAAATCACCCACAAGCGTCGTCTCTCGGCCCTCGGCCCGGGCGGTCTGACCCGCGAACGCGCCGGCTTCGAAGTCCGCGACGTTCACCCGACCCACTACGGCCGGATCTGCCCGATTGAAACGCCGGAAGGCCCGAACATCGGTCTGATCAACTCGCTCGCCACCCACGCCCGCGTGAACAAGTACGGCTTCATTGAGAGCCCGTACCGTCGCGTGAAGGACGGCAAGCCGATGGACGAAGTCGTCTACATGTCGGCGATGGAGGAATCCAAGCACGTCATCGCCCAGTCGAACATCAAGGTCGTCGAAGGCGAGATCCTCGAAGACCTGGTTCCGGGTCGCATCAACGGCGAACCGACCCTCCTGCAAAAGGAGACGGTGGACCTGATGGACGTGTCGCCGCGCCAGGTCGTGTCGGTGGCCGCCGCCCTGATCCCGTTCCTGGAAAACGACGACGCCAACCGCGCCCTCATGGGCTCGAACATGCAGCGTCAGGCCGTGCCGCTCGTCCAGTCGGACGCCCCGCTCGTGGGCACCGGCATGGAAGCGGTCGTGGCTCGTGACTCGGGCGCCGTGGTCATCGCCAAGCGCACCGGCGTCGTCGAGCAGATCGACGGCACCCGTATCGTCGTGCGCGCCACCGAAGAAACCGACGCGGCCCGCTCGGGCGTCGACATCTACCGGATGTCGAAGTTCCAGCGCTCGAACCAGTCGACCTGCATCAACCAGCGTCCGCTGGTCCGCGTGGGCGACAAGATCAGCGCCGGCGACATCATCGCCGACGGTCCGTCGACGGAGCTGGGCGAACTGGCCCTGGGCCGCAACGCGCTCGTCGCGTTCATGCCCTGGAACGGCTACAACTTCGAAGACTCGATCCTGATCTCCGAGCGCATCGTCCGTGACGACGTCTTCACCTCGATCCACATCGAGGAATTCGAAGTCATGGCCCGCGACACCAAGCTCGGTCCGGAAGAAATCACCCGCGACATCCCGAACGTCGGCGAGGAAGCCCTGCGCAACCTCGACGAAGCCGGCATCGTGGCCATCGGCGCCGAAGTCCAGCCGGGCGACATCCTGGTCGGCAAGGTCACGCCGAAGGGCGAAAGCCCGATGACTCCGGAAGAGAAGCTGCTGCGCGCCATCTTCGGCGAGAAGGCTTCGGACGTTCGCGACACCAGCCTGCGCCTGCCCCCGGGCGTCGCCGGCACGATCGTCGACGTGCGCGTGTTCAACCGTCACGGCGTCGACAAGGACGAACGCGCCCTGGCGATCGAACGCTCGGAAATCGACCGTCTGGGCAAGGACCGCGACGATGAGTTCGCGATCCTGAACCGCAACATCTCGGGTCGCCTGAAGGACCTGCTGATCGGCAAGAACGCGCTGTCGGGTCCCAAGGGCCTGTCGCGCGGCGAGATCACCGCTGAAGGCCTGGCCTCGGTGGCCTCGGGCCTGTGGTGGCAGATCGCGCTCGACGACGAGAAGGCGATGGGCGAACTGGAAAGCCTGCGCCGTCTGTTCGACGAGAACCGCAAGCGCCTCGACCGTCGTTTCGAAGACAAGGTCGACAAGCTGCAGCGCGGCGACGAACTGCCCCCGGGCGTCATGAAGATGGTCAAGGTCTTCGTGGCCGTGAAGCGCAAGCTTCAGCCGGGCGACAAGATGGCCGGCCGTCACGGCAACAAGGGCGTCATCTCGCGCATCCTGCCGATCGAAGACATGCCGTTCCTCGCCGACGGCACCCACGTGGACCTCGTGCTGAACCCGCTGGGCGTGCCTTCGCGCATGAACGTCGGTCAGATCTTCGAAACCCACCTGGGCTGGGCCTGCGCCAACCTCGGCAAGCAGATCACCGGTCTGCTCGAGGACTGGCAGCACGGCGGTCAGAAGGACGCCCTGGTCCAACGTCTGCGTGACGTCTACGGCCCGGACGAAGAGCTGCCGGACACCGAGGAAGACCTGGTCGAGCTGGCCAAGAACCTGGGCAAGGGCGTTCCGATCGCCACCCCGGTGTTCGACGGCGCCCGCATCGAGGACATCGAGAGCCATCTCGAAATGGCCGGTGTCAACGCGTCGGGTCAGTCGATCCTGTTCGACGGCACCACCGGCGAGCAGTTCAAGCGTCCGGTCACGGTCGGCTACATCTACATGCTGAAGCTGCACCACCTGGTCGACGACAAGATCCACGCCCGTTCGATCGGTCCGTACTCGCTGGTCACCCAGCAGCCGCTGGGCGGCAAGGCCCAGTTCGGCGGTCAGCGCTTCGGGGAAATGGAAGTGTGGGCTCTGGAAGCCTACGGCGCGGCCTACACCCTGCAGGAAATGCTGACGGTGAAGTCCGACGACGTGGCCGGCCGGACCAAGGTCTACGAGTCGATCGTCCGCGGCGACGACACGTTCGAAGCCGGTATCCCGGAAAGCTTCAACGTGCTGGTCAAGGAAATGCGCTCGCTCGGCCTGAACGTCGAGCTGGAGAACAGCTGATCCGGATCTCCCTCCTCTGCGTGATCGCAGGGGAGGGGCCCTCCATCAGCCGCTCTCTGACTTAGAATTTTCGCGGGTAGTCCCGCAGAAGGAACCAAGATGAACCAGGAAGTCCTGAACATCTTCAATCCGGTCCAGGCCACGCCGACCTTCGACCAGATCCGCATCTCGCTCGCCTCGCCGGAAAAGATCCGCTCGTGGTCGTTCGGCGAGATCAAGAAGCCCGAGACCATCAACTACCGCACGTTCAAGCCCGAGCGTGACGGCCTGTTCTGCGCCCGTATCTTTGGCCCGACCAAGGACTACGAATGCCTGTGCGGCAAGTACAAGCGCATGAAGTACAAGGGCATCATCTGCGAAAAGTGCGGCGTGGAAGTCACCCTCGCCCGCGTTCGCCGTGAGCGCATGGGCCACATCGAGCTGGCCTCGCCGGTCGCTCACATCTGGTTCCTGAAGTCGCTGCCCTCGCGCATCGCCATGATGCTCGACATGCCGCTGAAGGACATCGAGCGCGTCCTGTACTTCGAATACTACATCATCACCGAGCCGGGCCTGACCCCGCTGAAGCAGCACCAGCTGCTGTCGGAAGATGACTACATCCGCGCTCAGGACGAGTACGGCGACGACAGCTTCACCGCCGAGATCGGCGCCGAGGCCGTCCAGAACCTGCTGAAGGCCATCGACCTCGAAAAAGAGGCCGAGCGTCTGCGCGAGGAACTGGCCGGCACCGTGTCGGACATGAAGCAGAAGAAGTTCAGCAAGCGCCTGAAGATCCTGGAAGCCTTCCAGGAGTCGGGCAACCGTCCCGAGTGGATGGTGCTGACGGTCGTTCCGGTCATCCCGCCGGAACTGCGTCCGCTGGTGCCGCTGGACGGCGGCCGCTTCGCCACGTCCGACCTGAACGACCTCTATCGCCGGGTCATCAACCGTAACAACCGCCTGAAGCGCCTGATCGAGCTGCGCGCGCCCGACATCATCATCCGCAACGAAAAGCGGATGCTGCAGGAGTCGGTCGACGCCCTGTTCGACAACGGCCGTCGCGGTCGCGTCATCACGGGCGCCAACAAGCGCCCGCTGAAGTCGCTGGCCGACATGCTGAAGGGCAAGCAAGGCCGCTTCCGTCAGAACCTGCTCGGCAAGCGCGTCGACTACTCGGGCCGTTCGGTCATCGTCGTGGGTCCGGACCTGAAGCTGCACGAGTGCGGCCTGCCCAAGAAGATGGCGCTCGAGCTGTTCAAGCCGTTCATCTACGCGCGCCTGGACGCCAAGGGCCTGTCGGGCACCGTCAAGCAGTCCAAGCGCATGGTCGAGCGCGAACAGCCCCAGGTGTGGGACATCCTCGAAGAGGTGATCCGCGAGCACCCGGTGCTGCTGAACCGCGCCCCGACGCTTCACCGTCTGGGCATCCAGGCGTTCGAGCCGAAGCTGATCGAGGGCAAGGCCATCCAGCTGCACCCGCTGGTCTGCGCCGCGTTCAACGCCGACTTCGACGGCGACCAGATGGCCGTGCACGTCCCGCTGAGCCTGGAAGCTCAGCTGGAAGCGCGCGTCCTGATGATGTCGACCAACAACATCCTGTCGCCCGCCAACGGTCGCCCGATCATCGTGCCGTCGCAGGACATCGTCCTGGGTCTGTACTACCTGTCGGTCGCTCGCGAAGGTGAGCCGGGTGAAGGCAAGATCTTCTCGGATCTGGGCGAAATCGAAGCGGCCATGGACGCCGGCGTCGTGTCGCTGCACGCCAAGATCAAGTCGCGCTTCACCGAAGTGGAAGCCGATGGCGTGGCGCGTCGCCGCGTGATCGACACCACCCCGGGCCGCATGAAGATCGCCGCCCTGCTGCCGCGCCACCCCGCGATCGGTCACCGACTGATCGAGAAGGCGCTGACCAAGAAGGAAATCGGCAACCTCATCGACATCGTCTACCGCCACTGCGGTCAGAAGGCGACGGTGATCTTCGCCGACCAGGTCATGGGCCTGGGCTTCAAGGAAGCCGCCAAGGCCGGCATCTCGTTCGGCAAGGACGACATCATCATTCCGAAGCGCAAGGAAGCGATCGTCGCCGAGACGCGCGCCCTGGCCGAGGAATATGAGCAGCAATACGCCGACGGTCTGATCACCAAGGGTGAGAAGTACAACAAGGTCGTCGACGCCTGGGCCAAGGCCACCGATCGCGTCGCCGACGAGATGATGGCCGAGCTGCAGACCAAGCATAAGGACGAGAACGGCCGCGAGAAGGAAATCAACGCCATCTACATGATGGCCCACTCCGGCGCCCGTGGTTCGCAAGCCCAGATGAAGCAGCTGGGCGGCATGCGCGGCCTGATGGCCAAGCCCTCCGGCGAGATCATCGAGACCCCGATCGTCTCGAACTTCAAGGAAGGCCTGACCGTTCAGGAGTACTTCAACTCCACCCACGGCGCCCGTAAGGGTCTGGCCGACACCGCGCTGAAGACGGCCAACTCGGGTTACCTGACCCGTCGTCTGGTCGACGTCGCGCAGGACTGCATCATCGTCGAGGAAGACTGCGGCACCACGAAGGGCATCACCCTGCGCGCCGTGGTCGAAGGCGGCGACGTGCTGGTCTCGCTGGGCACCCGCGTCCTGGGCCGCTTCACGGCCGAGGACGTCAAGGATCCGGCGACCGGCGAGCTGGTCGCTCCGGCCGACACCTACATCGACGAGAACATGGCCGACGCCATCGAGGCGGCGGCTGTCCAGTCGGTGAAGGTCCGCTCGGTCCTGACCTGCGAAGCCAAGATCGGCGTCTGCGGCGCCTGCTACGGCCGCGACCTGGCTCGCGGCACCCCGGTCAACATCGGTGAAGCTGTCGGCGTCATCGCCGCCCAGTCGATCGGTGAGCCGGGCACGCAGCTGACCATGCGTACGTTCCACATCGGCGGCACGGCCCAGGTGGCCGAGCAGTCGTTCTTCGAAAGCAGCAACGACGGCGTGGTCCGCGTGACCGGCGCCACCGTGATCGGTTCGGACGGCCAGCTGGTCGTCATGAGCCGCAACACGGCCGTGAGCGTGCTGGTCGACGGCAAGGAACGCGAAAACTACAAGCCGCCTTACGGCGCTCGCCTGAAGATCAAGGACGGCGACACCGTCAAGCGCGGCCAGCGCCTGGCCGACTGGGACCCCTACACCACGCCGATCATCACCGAAGTCGGCGGCCGCATCCGCGCCGAAGACCTGGTGGACGGCTTCTCGGTCCGCGAAGAAGTCGACGAAGCGACGGGCATCGCCCAGCGCGTCATCGCCGACTGGCGCGCGTCGGCCCGCGGTTCGGACCTGCGTCCGGCCATGGGCGTGCTGGCCGAGGACGGCTCGTACAAGCGTCTGTCGAACGGCGGCGAGGCTCGCTACCTCCTGTCGGTCGGCGCCATTCTCTCGGTGGCCGACGGCGACGAAGTGAAGCCGGGCGAGGTCATCGCCCGTATCCCGACCGAAGGCGCCAAGACCCGGGACATCACCGGTGGTCTGCCGCGCGTCGCCGAACTCTTCGAAGCCCGCCGTCCGAAGGACTGCGCGGTCATCGCGGAAATGGACGGCCGTGTCGAATTCGGCAAGGATTACAAGAACAAGCGCCGCATCAAGATCACCCCGGAAGTCGACGCAGACGGCAACCAGGGCGAAGCGGTCGAGTTCCTGATCCCGAAGGGCAAGCACATCGCGGTGCATGATGGCGACTTCATCACGCGCGGCGAGTACATCATCGACGGCAACCCGGATCCGCACGACATCCTGCGCATCCTGGGCGTCGAAGCCCTGGCTAACTTCCTCGTCGACGAGATCCAGGAGGTCTATCGTCTGCAGGGCGTGCCGATCAACGACAAGCACATCGAGACGATCGTTCGTCAGATGCTGCAGAAGGTCGAGATCCTCGAGCCCGGCGACACCGGCCTTATCAAGGGCGACCACCTCGATAAGCCGGACTTCGACAAGGAACAGGAAAAGGCGATCGCCCGCGGCGGCCGTCCGGCTGTGACCCAGCCGGTGCTGCTCGGCATCACCAAGGCCTCGCTGCAGACCAAGAGCTTCATCTCGGCCGCGTCGTTCCAGGAAACGACCCGCGTCCTGACCGAAGCCTCGGTGCACGGCAAGACCGACACCCTGGAAGGCCTGAAGGAAAACGTCATCGTGGGTCGTCTGATCCCCGCTGGTACGGGTTCCTACCTGCGCAGCCTGCAGCGCGTCGCCGCCAAGCGCGACGAGCAGCTGGCCCAGCAGCGCGAAGAGGCGATGGAGCCGCTGCCGGCGGAAATCGCGCTCTCCGACGCCGAGTAATCGGCGGGTCGATGACCTTACAGGTTGTGCTAGACAAGGAGCGGTCGGGGAAACCCGGCCGCTCTTTTGTTTTGCCGTAAGCCCCTGGGCAGGGGCGGGGCGCAGCGTCGGGGGACGTCGATGGTTCGCAGTGTTTGGGTCGCCGCCGCGTGCGTGGCGCTGTCCATGGCCGCCTGCGCGCCCAAGCCGGTTCCCGAGCCCAAGCCCTCCGACGATTTCGCCGCCGCCGACAAGGCCTTCGTCGACGAGACCACGAGCAAGATCTCCAAGAGCTTCGAGCGGCCCGAGATGGTGATGTTCCGCAACCCGGTGATCAGCCAGTCCGAGCGCGGCAAGGCCTTGTGCGTCGACGCCGCCGAGCCCGAACAGGCCTGGACCGGCATGATCGCGGTCAAGACGCCCGGCGCGGCCGGCTACATCATCCACCGCGCCGGCGACAACCTCTCGCCCAAGGCCCGCAAGCAGTGTCCGGCCCTGGTTCTGAAGTACATGGATGAGCCGAAGACCGACTGGTACGAGGCCGAGGTGGCGATCACCCAGGCCGGTTGCGCCAATCTGGATCCGCGCTACTGGCGGGCCTGGAAGCGCTACTGCAACGGCGCTTTGACCACGCCTGCGGCCAAGGCCACGCCGGCGACCTGACGCAACCTCGAATAGAACGCGGGAATGTAAAAAGACTCGCGTTATTTCAGCGCGTTAAATGAAATTTCAGTCGCTACGGGTGAGAACTGGGCAAATTCCTCCCTTCGCCCGGACCCCATGCGCTCGGATATTTCCACCAAGGTCAGCCTGACCATCGCCGCCGCCTTCGCCGTCCTGCTGGCCGGCCTGCTGGGCGTCGTCGCCTGGAGCTCCCTCGGCTTCGCCAAGCGCCAGGCCGTGGCCCAGCAGGAAACCAGCATGCGCGTGGCCTGGGATGTCATCGGCCGCCAGGGCCAGGCGTTCCGCCGCGAGGGCGACCAGCTGTTCGTCGGCGACCACGCCCTGAACGGCGACCTGGCCGGCGTCGACCGGGTCAAGGCCCTGGCCGGCGGTGTCGCCACCGTGTTCATGGGCGACACCCGCATCACCACCAATGTCGAGAAGCCCGACGGCTCGCGCGCGGTCGGGACCACCCTGGCCAAGGGTCCGGTCTATGACGCCGTGCTCGGTCGCGGCGAGGCCTATCGCGGCGAGACCCAGATCCTCAAGCGCGCCTATTTCGTCGCCTACGATCCGATCAAGGACGCCTCGGGTCAGGTGATCGGCGTGATGTTCGTCGGCGTGCCCAAGGCCGACTATTTCGGTCCCGTCTATCGCCAGCTCGGCTGGCTGGGGGCGGCCGGCCTGGTGCTGGGTCTGGCCGGCGGCGTCGCCTCGGTCCTGACCGTGCGCCGCCAGCTGTCGCCGCTGAAGACCCTGCGCGAGGCCATGGCCCGGCTGATGAAGGGCGACCTGTCGGTGGCCCTGCCGTTCGCCGGCCGCCGCGACGACATCGGCCTGATGGCCGACGCCGTCCACGCCTTCCGCGACGACGCCGAGGCCAAGCAGCGCATCGAGGCCGACGCCGCCACTCACCGCGACCAGAGCGAGGCCGAGCGCGCCGCCGCCCAGGCCCGCGACGCCCGCGCCGCCCGCGAGCAGGGCGTGGTCGTCGACAGCCTGGCCCAGGGCCTGGAGCGCCTGTCGAACGGCGACCTGACCGTCCGCCTCGATCAGCCCTTCGCCCACGACTACGAAGGCCTGCGCCGCGACTTCAACCAGGCCGTCGAGCGCCTGGAGACGGCCATGAGCGCCGTCGTCGACGCCGTCGGCGCCCTCAACACCGGGGCCGGCAATATCGCCGACGCCTCGTCCGACATCTCCGACCGCACCGAGCAGCAGGCCGCCAGCCTGGAAGAGACCGCCGCGGCCCTGGACGAAGTCACCGTCACCGTCCGCCGCACCGCCGAAGGCGCCCGCGGGGCCCACGAGGCCGTCCGCGAAGCCCAGGCCGAGGCCGGCCGCTCGCGCTCGGTGGTCCAGGACACCATCGCGGCCATCGGCGGCGTCGAGGCCTCGTCGCGCCAGGTCGGCCAGATCGTCGGCGTGATCGACGAGATCGCCTTCCAGACCAACCTCCTGGCGCTCAACGCCGGGGTGGAAGCGGCTCGCGCCGGCGACGCTGGCAAGGGCTTCGCCGTCGTCGCCCAGGAAGTCCGCGCGCTGGCCCAGCGCTCGGCCGAGGCGGCCAAGGAGATCAAGGTCCACATCGCCGACTCCGCCCGTCAGGTCGAAGCCGGGGTCAAGCTGGTCGGCCGCACCGGCGAGGCCCTGCAGAAGATCGTCGCCCAGGTCGAGGCCATCGACGGCATCGTCAGCGAGATCGCCGCCGGCGCTCAGGAGCAGTCGGCGGGCCTCTCGCAGGTCAACACCGCCGTCAACCAGATGGACCAGGGCGCCCAGCGCAACGCCGCCCTGATCAGCCGCTCGGCCGGCGACAGCCGCAACCTCGTCTCGGCCGCCGACGAACTGTCGGGCCTGGTCGCCCGCTTCCGCACCACGCCGGCCTCGGCCTCGTTCCGCCGGGCCGGTTGAGCGCCGGGCGGCGATAAAGCTTCACCTTGCGCTTGACGGCGCTCCGGCTACTCGCTCTGAGTGCGATCTCTCCTGCGCGCGTCGCCGGGGGCGAGAGATCTCTGTCGGGGCGTTGGGGCGTATGACGACGCGTATCGTGTGAGGCGTGGCCGCGGTTCTGGCGGCCCAGGGACAGACCGCGAGCGCTCAGACGCCGCCCTGACCTCGGTCTCGCCGGCCCGCCAGGTGAGCAAGGCCACCCCGCCGGTGCTGCTGGTCTGGGGCGACCAGGACACCACCGTCGCCCCCGCCCAGTCCGAGCGCATGCGCGACGCCCTGACGGCCGCCGGCCGCCCGGTGCGCAGCGTGGTGCTGGAGGGCGACGATCACTACCTCTCCACCTCGGCCACCCGGACGCAGATGCTGGAGGAGGTCGAGGCCTTCCTGACGCAGAACCTGCCGGTCAAGCCGGCCGGCTGATCGCGCTAGTTCCTGGCCTAGTTCCTGGGCCTGCCCAGGGCGTCCGTGCCCGGCATGCCCAGGGGGATCTCCTTCATCTTGCCTAGGCCGTCGCGGCTGCGATGGTCGACGCCCATGCCCATCGGCGACTCCCGATAGCGCCTGTCGGCCTCCTGCCGGGCTGCCTGCTGGTCGAAGCCAGCGCGCTTGGCCGCCTCGATCGGGGCGGCGTATTCCGGGGCCTTGCGCGCGGCCTCGCCCCAACGCTCGTCGCAGCGCTCCTCCTCGCGCCGGTTGAGGCCGACGGCGCGGGCGTTGGCGCAGCCGGTCCCGCTGCCGCGCAGGGCCGTCCTGGCGTCGCCGCCGGGCTGGGCGGCGGGCAGGGGCGCCGGATGCTCGGCGTTCCCGCGTCCGCGCGCGTCCGTCGCGGGCGCGGCCACGAAGGGGGAGGGGGCGATTCCCGCCGGGGCCGGCCGCCGGGCCTCGCGTGGATTCGCCAGGGGCGAAGCAGGGGCTGAAGAGGCGGCTGGGGCCGGGGTTTCGACCACCTCTCGGGGCCGCTCGCGCGGGGTCGGGCTGACCAGGTCGATGGTCACCGTCGATGTCGCGTCCAGGTCGGGGAACACCGCCCGCACCGGCAGGGCCAGCCAGGCCAGGACCAGCAGGTGCAGCGCCGCCGACCCGCCGGCCAGCGCCCAGAACCGCTTGTCGCGCCTGGGTTCGCTCCGTTGATCCAGCAGGCGTGTTATGGACGGCGCGGCGGCTTGGACCACGAATGACTCGGCGAACAAGGACGGGTTGTGAAGCGAGGCTGGCGATCGCCTATGGCGAAAGCGTGGCCCTCTAAACGCTCCATTAACCGACGCGGAAGCCGGCGATTGACGTGGAGCGCCTTCGCGAGTAGGTTCCGCGCTCTTTTCGAGGTGGGTCTTGCGCCCGTCCTGATGAGCGTCCGTCCATAAACCGACGGCAGGCCCGCCGGAACGCTTTCCGCGTCCCGGCGAGTTTCGTGTTTATCGGGTCTCCAACCGGAGCCTTGAAGCCGGAAAGAAGAACAACAAGGACCCTGAAGCGCTTCGGCCGAAAGGCACACGCTTCCATCAGAGCAGAGACTTAATGCCTACCGTCAACCAGCTCATCCGCAAGCCGCGCTCTCCGAAGCCGGTCCGGAACAAGGTGCCCGCCCTGAAGGGCTGCCCCCAACGTCGCGGCGTCTGCACCCGCGTCTACACGACGACCCCGAAGAAGCCGAACTCGGCTCTGCGTAAGGTCGCCAAGGTCCGTCTGACCACCGGCATCGAAGCCGTGTGCTACATCCCGGGCGAAGGCCACAACCTGCAGGAGCACTCGGTGGTGCTCATCCGCGGCGGCCGCGTCAAGGACTTGCCCGGCGTCCGCTACCACATCCTGCGCGGCGTCCTCGACACCCAAGGTGTCAAGGATCGTAAGCAGCGTCGTTCGCTCTACGGCGCCAAGCGTCCGAAGTAAGGAATAGAAGAAGATGTCCCGCCGCCGTCGCGCCGAGAAACGCCAAGTCCTGCCGGATCCCAAGTTTGGGGACCTGATCGTCACGAAGTTCATGAACTACGTGATGTACGAGGGCAAAAAAGCCGTCGCTGAAAACATCATCTATGGTGCTTTCGACATCCTGGAAAACAAGCGCAAGGACCAAGGTCCGCTTGAGACCTTCCACTCCGCCCTGGACAACGTCGCCCCGGCGATCGAAGTCCGGTCGCGCCGCGTCGGCGGCGCCACCTATCAGGTGCCCGTGGAAGTCCGTCCGGACCGTCGTCGCGCCCTGGCCATCCGTTGGCTGGTGACCGCCGCTCGCAAGCGCGGCGAAAACACCATGACCGAAAAGCTGGCTGGTGAGCTCCTCGACGCTTCCAACAACCGCGGCACCGCGGTGAAGAAGCGCGAAGACACCCACAAGATGGCTGAAGCCAACCGGGCCTTCTCGCACTACCGCTGGTAAGCTTTCTTACCAGCACTCTTTCAGGCGCGGGCGGTTTGCGATAAACCGCCCGCGCCGCACGTTTAAATCCCGGTCGTGTCCGTCAGGGCCGTCCCGTTTCGCAGAGCGATCGCTATGCCCCGCACGCATAAAATCGAAGACTACCGCAACTTCGGCATCATGGCCCACATCGACGCGGGCAAGACGACGACGACCGAGCGGATCCTGTATTACACCGGTAAGTCCCACAAGATCGGCGAAGTCCACGACGGCGCCGCGACCATGGACTGGATGGAGCAGGAGCAAGAGCGCGGCATCACCATCACGTCGGCCGCGACGACCGCTTTCTGGAACGACAAGCGCCTCAACATCATCGACACCCCCGGGCACGTCGACTTCACCATCGAAGTCGAGCGCTCGCTGCGCGTTCTCGACGGCGCCGTGACGGTGCTGGACGGTAACGCCGGCGTCGAGCCGCAGACCGAAACCGTCTGGCGCCAGGCCGACAAGTACCGCGTGCCGCGTATCGTGTTCGTCAACAAGATGGACAAGATCGGCGCCGACTTCGACAAGTCGGTCGAGTCGATCCGCGACCGCCTCGGCGCCAAGGCTGTGCCGATCCAATTCCCGATCGGTTCGGAATCGAACCTGAAGGGCCTCGTGGACCTGGTCCGCATGAAGGCCGTGGTCTGGGACAACGACGGCCTGGGCGCGACCTACCGCGACGAAGAAATCCCGGCCGACCTGCTGGACAAGGCCGTGGAAGCCCGCGCCTATCTGGTCGAGAACGCCGTCGAACTCGATGACGACGCGATGGAAGCCTATCTGGGCGGCGAAGAGCCCTCGGAAGAAACCATCAAGAAGTGCATCCGCAAGGCCGTGCTGAACGGCGCGTTCTACCCGATCCTCTGCGGCTCGGCCTTCAAGAACAAGGGCGTGCAGCCTCTGCTGGACGCCGTCGTCGACTACCTGCCGTCGCCGCTGGACATCCCGCCGACCAAGGGCATCGACTTCAAGACCGAAGAAGAAATCACCCGCAAGGCCTCGGACGAAGAGCCCCTGTCGGTGCTGGCGTTCAAGATCATGGACGACCCCTTCGTCGGTTCGCTGACCTTCTGCCGCCTGTACTCGGGCAAGATGGAAACCGGCATGAGCCTGCTGAACTCGACGCGCGACAAGCGCGAGCGGGTCGGCCGCATGCTGCTCATGCACTCCAACAACCGCGAAGACATCAAGGAAGCCTACGCCGGCGACATCGTCGCCCTGGCCGGCCTCAAGGACACCCGCACGGGCGACACCCTGTGCGATCCGCTGAAGTCGCCGGTGATCCTGGAGCGCATGGAATTCCCGGCGCCCGTCATCGAGATCGCCGTCGAGCCCAAGTCGAAGGCCGACCAGGAGAAGCTGGGCGTCGCCCTGCAGAAGCTGGCCGCCGAAGATCCGTCCTTCACCGTCTCGACCGACTTCGAAAGCGGCCAGACGATCCTGAAGGGCATGGGCGAACTGCACCTGGACATCAAGATCGACATCCTGAAGCGGACCTACAAGGTCGAAGCCAACATCGGCGCGCCGCAGGTTGCCTATCGTGAATCGCTGGGCCGCAAGGTCGACATCGACTACACCCACAAGAAGCAGACCGGTGGTACGGGCCAGTTCGCCCGCGTCATGATCACCTTCGAGCCGGGCGAGCCGGGTTCGGGCTTCATCTTTGAAAGCGCCATCGTCGGCGGCGCCGTGCCGAAGGAATACATCCCGGGCGTCCAGAAGGGCCTGGAATCGGTCAAGGACAACGGCCTGCTGGCCGGCTTCCCGCTGATCGACTTCAAGGCGACCCTGACGGACGGCAAGTACCACGACGTCGACTCGTCGGTCCTGGCCTTCGAAATCGCCTCGCGCGCCGCCTTCAAGGAACTGCGCGAAAAGGGCAGCCCCAAGCTGCTCGAGCCGATCATGAAGGTCGAGGTCGTGACCCCGGAAGAGTACCTGGGTTCGGTCATCGGCGACCTGAACAGCCGTCGCGGCATGATCCAGGGTCAAGACATGCGCGGCAACGCGACGGTCGTGAACGCCTTCGTTCCGCTGGCCAACATGTTCGGTTACGTGAACACCCTGCGGGGCATGTCGCAAGGCCGCGCCCAGTTCAGCATGGTCTACGATCACTACGAGCCGGTGCCGCAGCACGTCGCCGACGAAGTGATCAAGAAGTACGCCTAAGCGTTTCGTCCCCGGACGACACGTTTAGCGGAAGAGTAGGGCGGGTCCTTTTGGGGCCCGCCCGCCCAAACCCCAGAAGTTCAACCAACGGCCCCTCTGGGGTCCTGGAGCTAAGAAGATGGCCAAGGAAAAGTTCGAACGTAATAAGCCGCACTGCAACATCGGCACCATCGGTCACGTTGACCATGGCAAGACGACGCTGACGGCCGCGATCACGATCACGCTGGCGAAGTCGGGCGG
>PJTT01000253.1_pt1 | contig 67659 bp, 59 predicted proteins | sample 1512261 | NCBI WGS metagenome assembly PJTT01 (sample SAMN08177685, study PRJNA422409) | Soil metagenome, whole genome shotgun sequencing project. | isolation source: Soil (2) enriched on wood chips | place: USA: Madison | collected 2015-01-15 | reverse complement strand
GCTTCGACTTGGTCTTCAGGTCCAAGACCATCTCCACCATCGACCTCAACAAGCCGGTGTGATCATCCTCAAACCGTCACGGATGTCTCCGAACACCTGTCACGGATGTCTCCGGTCTGAACAATGGAGAGAGGGAGGGGCCCGCGCCGCAAGGCGTGGGAGGGTGAGTGGGTAGGCGAAGCCCCCCGACGATCTTAGCGCTGTTGCAGGCGATGTGCCGGCACGCCGGCCGAAGGTGTAACCACTCACCCTCCCATGCTCCGCATGGGCCCCTCCCTCTCTCTAAGAGAGAGGGGTTCTTTTCACCGCTTGCGCCCGCTCTCGATCTCGTACGGCGTCCCGTCGCGGTGGCGGTAGGTCTCCTCGCCGGGGCGGATGATCAGGTCGAGGTCGGGATAGTCGCAGCCGTCCTCGGCGGGGCGGCGGGAGCCCATTTCCAGCAGCACGGCGACGCGGTCGGAGCGGTTCTGGATCTGGTGGCCGTCGGCCACGCCGGCCTTGAAGCCCGCGCAGTCGCCGGCCCGCAGGATGGTTTCGCCCGCCTCTTCGACCAGCACCACCTCGCCCTCGACCACCCAGACGAACTCGTCTTCCGCCGTGTGCCAGTGGCGCTGGCTGGACCAGACGCCCGGCTCCAGCCTCATCAGATTGACGCCGAACTGGGTGAGGCCGACGGCGTCGCCCAGCTTCCAGCGCTGGCGGGCCTTGCAGGGCGCGTCGAACGGCGGCGGATAGGCCGTGCCGTGGCGGGTGGGAGCCTTGTCGATGTCGATCTTGGGCATGGTCGGCCTTGGCAAGTTCGTGCGCGGTTTGCGTCGCGCCGAAGGGAAGCTTAAAGCCTGCACCATGACCAGTCCCGCGCCCGTTTCCGTCAGCATCGACGCCGTCGAGCTGGCCCAAGCCCTGATCCGCCGCCCCTCCGTCACCCCCGCCGACGAGGGCGCGATGGACGTGCTGCAGCGCCAACTGGAAGGGCTGGGCTTCAATTGCCGGCGCATGAAGTTCGGCGAGATCGAGAACCTCTACGCCAAGCGCGGCACGGCGCGGCCCAACCTCTGCTTCGCCGGCCACACCGACGTGGTGCCGGTGGGCGACGACGCGGCCTGGACGGCCGGGCCGTTCGAGGCCGAGATCAAGGACGGCGTTCTGTACGGCCGTGGCGCCGTGGACATGAAGTCGGCCATCGCCGCCTTCGTCGCGGCCGTGGCCAATACGGAGGAGGTTCCCGGCTCGATCAGCTTCCTGATCACCGGCGACGAAGAGGGCGTGGCCGAGGACGGCACGGTCAAGGTGGTCGAGGCCCTGGCCGCCGAGGGCGAGATCATCGACCACTGCATCGTCGGCGAGCCGACCAGCGCCAGCCTGCTGGGCGACATGGTCAAGATCGGCCGGCGCGGCAGCATCAACGCCTGGATCGCGGTGGACGGCCGCCAGGGCCACGTGGCCTATCCGCACCGGGCGGCCAATCCGATCCCGGTGCTGGTCGACATCCTTTCCCGCCTGCAGAGCCGGATACTGGACGAGGGCTATACCGGCTTCCAGCCGTCGAACCTGGAGATCACCACGGTCGACGTCGGCAACCCGGCGACGAACGTGATCCCGGCGAGCGCGAAGGCCCGGATCAACATCCGCTTCAACCCGGCCCACAAGGGCAAGGACCTGGCCGCCTGGATCGAGCACGAGTGCCGCGAGGCGGCCGAGGGCTTCTCCGGCCGGGTCGAGGCGCTTTGCAAGATCAGCGGCGAGGCCTTCCTCACCGAGCCGGGCGCCTTCACCGACGTGATCGTCGGGGCCGTGGGCGACGCCACCGGCCGCGTGCCGGAACTGTCGACCACCGGCGGCACCAGCGACGCCCGCTTCATCCGCGCCATCTGCCCGGTGGTGGAGTTTGGCCTGGTGGGCTCGACCATGCACCAGGTGGACGAGCGGGTGCCGGTCGAGGAGGTGCGGCAGCTGGCCGTGGCCTATCAGGCGCTGATCCGACGGTATTTCGAGGCGTTTTCGGGCTAGGTTTTCAAACTCAAAAGGGGTCGTCATCCCGGAAAGCCCGAAGGGCTTATCCGGGACCCAGGGGCCAAGCGCAGTGCGGTCGCCCCTGGGTCCCGGCTCTCCGCTGCGCTGCGGCCGGGATGACGAATAAGGGAGCGGATGGAGGGGACGCGCACCGCATGAACGAGCTCTCCATCGACGAAGTCCTCGCCGAGGTCGCCGTGCTGGTGAAGCCGCACTTCGGCAAGGGGCGCGTGCCCGACTACATCCCCCAGCTGGCCACCGTGCCCGGGACGAAGTTCGGCATGGCCGTGCGCACGGTCGATGGCGGCGAGCATGTGATCGGCGACGCCGACGAGGGCTTCTCCGTCCAGAGCATCACCAAGGTGCTGAGCCTGGGCCTGGCGCTCAACCGCATCGGCGACGAGGTGTGGACGCGGGTCGGCAAGGAGCCGTCGGGCACGCCGTTCAACCACCTGTCGCAGCTGGAGTCCGAGGGCGGCTTCCCGCGCAATCCGTTCATCAACGCCGGCGCCCTGGCGGTGACCGACATCCTGCTCGACAAGGTCAAGGACCCGGCCGCCCTGGTGCGCGGCTTCGCCGGTTTCCTGGCCGACGGGCCGGTCGAGATCGACGAGGCGGTGGCCGAGTCCGAGCTGGCCAACGCCTGGCAGAACCGGGCGATCGCCAACCTGATGCGCGGCAAGGAGACGATCACCCACGACCCCGAGGCCGTGGTCGCCGCCTATTGCCGCCAGTGCGCCCTGACCATGAGCTGCCGCCAGCTGGCCCGGGCCTTCCTGCCGCTGGCGGCGGGCGGCTTCTCGCCGGTGGTCGAGGAGACGATTTTTCCCGAGCGCCTGACCCGGCGGCTCAATGCCCTGCTGCTGACCTGCGGCATCTACGACAGCGTCGGCAGCTTCGCCTACCGCGTCGGCCTGCCGGCCAAGAGCGGTGTCGGCGGCGGCATCGTGGCGGTCGTGCCGGGCAAGGCGACGGTGGCCGTGTGGTCGCCGGAGCTGGACCGGTTCGGCACCTCGGTGGTGGGGGCGTCGGCGCTGGAGGCCTTCGCGCAGCTGACGAACTGTTCGGTGCTCTGAAACCCGGACTTCCGCGACGGTTGTGCGAGGACCCTGCCATCGCCTAAGGATAGCCCTTGTGGCGTTAGACGCGTTGGGGGCGGGCATGCAGGCGTTCATTCTGGCGGCGATCCTGGCGGCGGCCGATCCCGGCGCGGGTGCGGCGGCGGAAACCGCGCGGCCGGCGGAGCTGCGCGACTGGCTGGCGAACCCCTCCGGGGACCAGGCCTCGCGCTACTATCCCGACGCCGCCCAGCGCATGGAGATCAACGGCGTGGTGCAGCTGGATTGCCGGGTCACGCGCAGCAAGACCCTGGAAGACTGCCGGGTGGTCTCCGAAACGCCAGCGGGCTACCGGTTCGGCGAGCAGGCGATCAAGCTGACCCAGTTCATGCGCATGAAGGCGCCGAGCCGCAAGGAGGCCCGCGCCGGCCTGGTGCGGCGCGGGCTCACGATCAACTTTCAGGTCCCCAACTGAGGCGCCCGGGGCTGATGGCCTCGGGCCGCTACAAGCACGACGCCGTGCGCGAGATGCGCCGGCTGCGGCGGCGCGCCGACGCCCTGGCCTTTCCCGACGCCCCCTGGGAGGGGCGCGGCTATTGGAACTGGAAGCTGCCGGTCCACGCGACGCTGGTGCGGGGCGAGAGCGCCCGGCGGCCGGTGCAGGCGGCCTGCGCCCAGGTGCTGATCGACACGGCCCGTCGCCTGGCTGGCGAGAAGCCGCGCGCCCTGGCCCAGGCCCGCGTCGTCGCCGTGCTGCCCTGGCCCGACCTGTTCGGCGGCGAGGTCTGCGTCTTCTTCGACCCCGGCTATTTCGCCGGCTTCTGCGAGCGTGACGGCGACTATCAACGCTGGACGCCCCGGACGGACGCCGGGCTGGTCGAGCGGCTGGGCCTGACGGTTCCGGCGGACTTCACCGTTCGCGGCTTCGACACCCTCGATCGCGACGACGAGCCGCCGTTCGAGACCCTCGGCGAAATCTGGCTGATCGGCGAGGGAGTCTGAGCCGGCCGGCTCCCTTCCTCCTTGATGGGGGAAGGGTCGGGGATGGGGGTGGCGCGGCGGCTCGACCAGACGCGGTGTGGTTTCCATCGACCGCCGTAGTCACCCCCACCCCTGCCCCTCCCCCATCAAGGGGGAGGGGGAGCGCCTGATCCGCCGCATTTGACCCAGATCAAGGCGACGTTCGCGCGGGGCATGCAACGTCAGGGCGACCTTCAACGGAGCCCGCCATGTCGCTCGGTCAGATCGCCTATCTTGGTTTCGTGCTCGCCGGCTTCGGCGTGTTCATCCTGGCGCTCGGTACGGTCTGGATCGCCGAGCGCATGTCGGACCGCAAGCCGGACTGACCTCCCCACCGGAAGCCCCTTCCCTGACTTCCCCGGGGTTTCCGCCCTCGAGGCCGCCCTCACACCGGCCTCTCCCGCGGCCTCCGTCGACTGTCGAGCCGGCGGAGGCCGCGGGTTTCTTCCAAGCCCTCAGTCGCCGTAGCCGACGCCCACCAGATAGAGCCCGTCGGCCGGGGCCACGGGTCCGCATTGCGTGCGGTCCCTGGCCTCCAGGGCGGCCTTGACGTCGCCGGGCTCCCAGCGGCCGGCGCCGACCTCGACCAGCGTCCCCGTCATCGAGCGCACCTGGCGATGGAGGAACGAGCGCGCCTCGAAGTCGAGGTGGATCTCCTCGCCGACCTGGCGCACGCGGGCGACGTCCAGCGTCTTCAGCGGCGACTTGGCCTGGCAGTGCATGTCGCGGAAGGTGGTGAAGTCGTGCAGCCCCACCAGGTGCTGGGCGGCCGCGTGCATGGCGTCGGCGTCCAGCGGCTTTTTCATGTGCCAGACCTTGCCCTTGTCGAGGGCCGGCGGGGCGCGGCGGTTGAGGATGCGGTAGAGGTAGCGGCGCTCATTGGCGGAAAAGCGGGCGTGCCAGTCTTCCGGGGCCACCTCGGCGTCGAGGATCGAGACGGCCTCGCGCATCAGGTGGGCGTTGAGGGCGTTCATCACCGTCTGGGCCGGCCAGTCGCGTTCGAGGTCGACATGGACGACCTGGCCGGTGGCGTGGACGCCGGTGTCGGTGCGGCCGGCCGCGGCGATGCGCAGTTCCTGGCCGCTGAAGGCCTTCACCGCCGCCTCGATCGCCCCCTGCACGCTGGGCAGGGTCGCCTGGGCCTGGAAGCCGGCATAGGGACGGCCGTCGTACTCGACGAGGAGGCGGTAGCGGGGCATCAGGCCAGGACCGTCCCGGCGGCCAGCGGGAAGCCGCGCAGGAAGACGTCGGCGTCCTGGGCGCCCTTGCCCTCGCGCTGGGCCTTGAGCAGGCGCACCGCGCCCTCCCCGCAGGCGATCAGCAGTTCGTCGTCGAGCACGGCGCCGGGCGCGCCGTCGGCGTCCTCGACCTTGGACAGCAGGGCCTTCACGCGCACCGGGCCCTTGTCGGAGGGGGCCTCGAACCAGGCGCCGGGGAAGGGCGAGAGGCCGCGGATGTGGCGGTCGACCTCGGCGGCGGGGCGGGTCCAGTCGATGCGGGCCTCGGCCGGCTTGATCTTCTTGGCGTAGGTGACGCCCTCCTCGCTCTGCGGGGTCTCGATGGCCTGGCCGCGCTCGATGGCGCCCAGGGCGACGGGCAGGATGCGGGCGCCGACGGCGGCCAGGCGGTCGTGCAGGCTGGCGACGGTGTCGAGGGCGTCGATACGCACGCTCTCCGACAGCAGGACGGGGCCCTCGTCGAGGCCCTCGCTCATCCGCATCACCTGGACGCCGGTGACGGGGTCGCCGGCCATGATCGCCCGCTGGATCGGGGCCGCGCCGCGCCAGCGGGGCAGCAGGCTGGCGTGCAGGTTGAAGCAGCCCAGCTTCGGGGCGTCGAGCACGGCCTTCACCAGGATCTGGCCGAAGGCGACGACGACGGCGGCGTCGAGGTCCAGCGCCTGGAAGGCCTCGATCTCTTCTTGCGTCTTCATCGAGACCGGGGTGCGCACGGGCAGGCCCAGCCCCTCGGCGAAGGCGTGGACCGGCGAGGGCTTCAGCTCCTGGCCGCGGCCGCGCGGGGCGGGCGGCTGGGAATAAACGGCGACGATCTCATGGCCGCTGGCGACCAGTTCGGCCAGGCAGGCGACGGCGAAATCGGGGGTTCCGAGGAAGGCGATGCGCATGGCGGGGGTTTAGCCCCGCCATGCCTTGGGGAAAAGGGCTTCGGGGAAAGCGTGCGGCGCCAGAGTCGGAACCCCGACCTTGGCCGCGCCGTTCTTTGCCGGACTCGATAACCACGACCGTTGGAGGAAGACCCATGCGCACCCTCGCCCTGATCGCCGTCTCCGCCCTGGCCCTGTCGGCCGCCGCCTGCTCGGACCAGCACGCCCAGCAGATCAAGGAAGGCGCCGCCGCCGCCGGCCAGGACATCAAGGACGCCGCCAACGAGATCAAGAACGATCCGGACGTCAAGGAAGCCGGCACGGCCCTGAAGGAAAGCACCAAGGAAACCGCTGCCGACCTCAAGGTCGCCGCCGGCGACGCGGTGGACGCCGCCAAGGAAGCCGGCGCCAAGGCCGGCGACAAGGCCCAGGAAGCCGGCAAGGACATCACCCGCGAGAGCAAGGAAGCGGGGACGGCCGCGAAGAAGGAAGTGCACGAGGCGACGAAGTAGGGCCGCCGACGGGGTGAAAGTTATCCACAGGGATCGCCTCTTTTTTCCTCCCGTCATTCCCGCCCTTGTGGCGGGAAACCCTGGTTCCGCTGACACGTGAGATGCGAGCGGCGTGCTGAGCACGCCGCCACGACTGCCCTTGCGACTGACAGAGGGGTTCCCGCCACAAGGGCGGGAATGACGGGAGTAAGGGGGCGGGAGAGGGTTATCCCCGTTGTTTTCCGCCTCGGCCTCAACGAATTCAACACTCTACAAGAAAACGCACGTTTCCTGTCCCCGGCCTTCGGACCGGCCTCATGCTGTTGGGCATGAGCGAACAGACCTCCCGCGCCTGGTGCGCGAAGATCCAGCAGCGGCTGATGGCGGCGATGGATGACCTGTGGGCGGCGATGGAGGACGGTTTCGACCGTGAGGCCATGCGCAAGGCGTCGGAGAAGGTGCGGCTGCTGGGCCAGATGGCCGCGACGGTGAGGAAGATCGTCGTGGCCCTGCCGCCCGAGCGCGCAGCGCGGCCGGCGGGCGGCTGGCTGTCGGCGCTGGAGCCGGAGGCCGCCCCGCCGAGGCCCGAGCGGAAGATCGATGCGCTGAAGGGCGGGGCGCGGGGGCGGCGGTGAGATCCTCCCCCTCTGGGGGAGGTGGCCCGAAGGGCCGGAGGGGGGCCGTTTTCAGCCGCCGCGGCGCCGGCCAGCTTCGCAGCAACTTCCCTCTCCGTCCGCTTCGCGGCCACCTCTCCCCTCAGGGAGAGGGTCGCAAAACCGCGTTCTCCGCCGCCCTTGCAAGCGGCGCCGGCGGAACCATATGACGGTCACGGGCGCTGGATTTTCAGACCCGCAACGGACCCGAAACACCATGGCCGCCAAGGCCCTCATCGCTCTCGCCATCGTCGCGGCCATCGCCGTCGGCCTGCTGCTGCCCACCCCGGGCCGCCAGCACAAGGCGCAGGCCAGCCAGTCGCAGATCGAGACGATCGACATCAAGGGCAGCTGAGGCTGCTCTCCCCTCCGTCATCCCGGCCGTAGCGCGCAGCGCGGAGAGCCGGGACCCAGGGGCCGGCGCAAGGCGTCGGCTACCGACAAGGCGGCCAGCCTGACCACGGCGCCCAGTCCCCTGGGTCCCGGGTCTGCGGACCGCTATGCGATCCTTCGCCCGGGATGACGGCGGAAGGGGAACGCGCTCACGGCCTCCCCTGCTTCTCCAGTTCCTCGACCCGGCCCGCGCAGCCCTTCAGGGTCGCGCCGTCGATCCAGACCTCGGCGGCGTGGCTGAAGGCGCGATCGGACATGCCGTCGGAGCAGGGCTGGGGCGTCAGGCGGAAGATCAGGCGGTGGCTGGCGGCGCCAGGTTCGGCGGCCGGCTGCTCGGCGTCCCAGACGCCCTGCTCGCCGTCGATGCGCACGCCGGGATTGGGCAGGGAGACCGCGCCGCCCTCCATGCGATCCAGCAGAAGCCCGTCTTCGCGGATGCGGCCGCTCCAGAACGGTTCGGTCCCGACGAGGTCGAAGTCGCCGCCATAGTCGGGACCCACGCTCGTCGGGGCGTCGGCCGGCGCGGCGCTGGCGCCCTCGGACTGGCCCATCGGTCCGTCGCCGCACCCGGCCAACAGCGCACAGGCGGCGACAACGACGGTGAAACGCATCATGCGGGCGCTATCCTCGAAGCGGCGGCCGGAGCCCTGACGGGCTCCAATTCCTGGTTCGAGCGTGGCGGGCGCCGAAACCGCTTACACTTTCGGCTGCCACGCTCTGCGGCTAATCTCCCGGTACGATGAATCACAACGCCGCCCCCGTCTTCTACGAATTCTTCGCTGGCGGCGGCATGGCCCGCATCGGCCTCGGCGAAGGCTGGACCTGCGCCTTCGCCAACGATTTCGACCCGGTGAAGGCCCAGACCTACCGCGCCAACTTCGCCGACGCCGAAGAACACTTCCACACCGGCGACGTCTTCAAGCTGGAGGCGGCCGACCTGCCGGGCCAGGCGGACTTGGCCTGGGCCTCGAGCCCCTGCCAGGACTTCAGCCTGGCCGGCGCGCGGGCGGGCCTGCACGGCGGGCGCTCGTCGGCGTTCTTCGGCTTCTGGCGGCTGATCGAGGCGCTGGAAGACGAGGGTCGCGCCCCGACCACCATCGTCATCGAGAACGTGGTCGGCCTCTTGACCTCGCACCGCGGCGAGGACTTCACCGCCCTGTGCCAGGCCCTGGCCGACCAGGGCTACCACTTCGGGGCGCTGGAGATCGACGCGGCCAGCTTCACCCCGCAGTCGCGCCCCCGCGTGTTCGTGGTGGCGACTAGGGCGCCGACCGAGGGCCTGACCGGCCAGGGACCGTTCCACAGCCGCGCCGTGCGCGAGGCCGCCGCGCGCCTGCCCCAGGCCCTGAAGGACCGCTGGCTGTGGTGGGCCCTGCCCGCCCCGCCGGCCCGCAACACCGACCTTTCCACCGTGCTGGAGCCCGACGACGCCGTCGAATGGCGCGGCGAGGAGGCCACCGCCGCCCTGCTGGACCTGATGGCCCCGGCCCACCGCGCCTCGGTCGACGCCCGCATCGCGTCGGGAGAACGGGCCGTCGGCGGCGTGTTCCGGCGGATGCGCGGCGGCGAACAGCGGGCGGAAGTGCGCTTCGACGGTCTTGCGGGATGCCTGCGCACCCCGCGCGGCGGCTCCTCGCGGCAGACGCTTCTCGTCATCGACAAGGGCGTGGTCCGCTCGCGGCTGGTCACGCCGCGCGAGGGGGCCAGGCTGATGGGCCTGCCCGACAGCTACGCCCTGCCCAAGAGCGCCACGGCCGGCCTGCACGTGATCGGCGACGGCGTGGCGGCCCCGGCCGTGCGCTGGCTGGCCGAACACCTGCTGACACCGCTCGCGACCAGGAAATCTGCGGCCCTGGCGGCCGAATAGGTCGCTGACACGCAAAAGCCTACGGCCTAAGGTGGAGATCGACCCTAGGGCCGCAATTCAACGCTCCGAGAGACCATCATGGACGACGCTTCCAGCCTGTACGACGCCGCGCGCTTCAAGCGCGCCGGCCGGGGCAAGATCTACGACTCCATCCTCGACACCGTCGGCGACACCCCGATCATCCGCCTACCGCGCCTGATGGCCGAGCTGAAGCCGAAGGGCGAGGTCGTGGCCAAGCTCGAATTCTTCAACCCGCTGGCCTCGGTCAAGGACCGCATCGGCGTGGCCATGGTCGAATATCTGGAAGCCAAGGGCGTGCTGAAGCCGGGCGGTTCGATCGTCGAGCCGACCAGCGGCAACACCGGCATCGCTCTTGCCTTCGTGGCCGCGGCCAAGGGCTACAAGCTGACCCTGGTGATGCCCGAGAGCATGTCGATCGAGCGCCGCAAGATGCTGCTGCTGCTCGGCGCCAAGCTGGAGCTGACCCCGGCCGAGAAGGGCATGCGCGGCGCCGTCGCCCGCGCCCAGGAGATCGTCGAGGCCACGCCGGGCGCGGTGATGCCGCAGCAGTTCGAGAATACCGCGAACCCCTTGATCCACCGGGTCTCGACCGCCGAAGAGATCTGGAACGACACGGCCGGCGCCGTGGACGCCGTGGTCTCGGGCGTCGGCACCGGCGGCACGATCAGCGGTGTCGGCCAGGTGCTGAAGGCCCGCAAGCCGGGCCTGAAGATGGTGGCCGTCGAGCCGGAAGCCTCGGCCGTACTGTCGGGCGGCCAGCCCGGCCCGCACAAGATCCAGGGCATCGGCGCCGGCTTCGTGCCGGGGATCCTCGATCGCGGCGTCATCGACGACATCGTCCAGGTCAGCAACGACGACGCCTTCGCCATGGCCCGCAAGGCCGCCTCGACCGAGGGCCTGACCGTCGGCATCAGCTCGGGCGCGGCTCTCACCGCCGCCTTCGACCTGGCCCTGCGCGACGAATACGCCGGCAAGCTGATCGTGGCGATCATCCCCAGCTTCGCCGAACGCTACCTGTCGACGGCCCTGTTCGAGGGGCTGTAAGGCCTGCCGGCCGGATCGGGGAGCGACGGGTGACCGACGTCTTCGATCCGGCCAAGCGCTCGGCCGTCATGGCCCGAGTGAAGAGCAAGGGCACCACGCCCGAGCTCGCCCTGCGCCGATTGCTCACCGCTCTCGGCGTCCGCTACCGCCTGCACGCTAAGGACCTGCCCGGCTCGCCCGACGTCGTCATGCCGGGGCGGAAGCTCGTGTTCTTCGTGCACGGCTGCTTCTGGCACGGCCACGATTGCGCGCGGGGCGCGCGCGTACCCAAGGCCAATCGCGACTACTGGCTGGCCAAGGTGGCCCGGAACAAAGCCCGCGACGCCAGGAACGAGGCGGCGCTGGTCGAGGCCGGCTGGCGGGTCGAGACGATCTGGGAATGCCAGATGAAGGACGAGGCCGCGCTGGTGGGGCGGCTCAAGGAAAACCTCTCCCACCCCTAGGGTCGTCATCCCGGCCGCAGCGAAGCGGAGAGCCGGGACCCAGGGGCCGGCGCAGTGCAGTGGCCGCTGGGTCCCGGATAAGCCCTGCGGGCTTTCCGGGATGACGGATTTAGGATGGATAGGCCGACCCTAAGCCGCCACGGTCCGCGCGGGGATGACCGGCAGCACCTCGACCAGGGCGGCGTGCAGCTGGGCGGGGTCGATGGGCTTGGCGACGTGGGCGTTCATGCCGGCGGCGCGGCAGGCCTCCCAGTCCTTGGGGGTGGAGGAGGCGGTGACCGCGATCACCGGCACGCCGCGATTGAGGCCCGGCTCGGCGCGCAGCACGCGGGTGGTCTCGCGCCCGCCCAGGCCCGGCATGTAGACGTCCATCAGCACCGCGTCGAACACGGTGGAGGCCAGGATCTCCAGGGCCTGCTCGCCGGACTCGGCCAGGACGGGCGTGACGCCGAAGGTCTGCAGCACCAGCTCGACCGCGCGGCGGTTGACCACGTGGTCGTCGACCACCAGCACCCGCGCCCCGGCGATCGAGGCGACGTCGTCGGCGGCGGCCGGGGCCTGGGCCTCGTCGAGCCGCAGGGTGAAGCGCATGCTCGCCCCGTGCCCCAGCCCTTCGCTGGCGGCCGACAGGTCGCCGCCCATCAGCCGGGCCAGCTCGCGGCTTATCACCAGGCCCAGCCCCGAGCCGCCGTGCAGCCGCATGACCTCGGCGTTCAGCTGGTCGAACGGGGTGAACATGCGCGGCATGACCTCGGGCTCGATGCCCCGGCCGGTGTCGGTGACGGCGATCTCCAGGGTCCAGCCCTCGCCCTGGCGATGGGCGGCCAGGGCCACGGTGACGCCGCCCTGCTCGGTGAACTTGATGGCGTTGGACAGCAGGTTGTTGAGCACCTGGCGCAGGCGCAGGCTGTCGCCCGACACCCAGCGCGGTAGGCCCACGGCGCCCTCGACCCGCAGCTTCAGCCCCTTCTTCTGGGCTTCGGGACGCCACAGCCGCAGGGTGTCGGCCAGGGCCTGGCGCAGGTTGTAGGGCGCGCGCTCCACCGCCATGCGGCCGGCCTCCAGCCGCGAGAAGTCCAGCAGGTCGTTGAGCAGGGTGCGCATCATCGCGCCGGCGTCGGAAATCAACTGGGCGTGGACCTTGGAGGAGGCCTCGGGGACCTCGCTGTGCAGGCGCGCCGCGCCGGCCAGTATGGCGCTGATCGGGGTGCGCAGCTCGTGGCTGATCATGGCCACGAAGGCGCTCTTGGCGGCAACGGCTTCTTCGGCCTCATGGCGACGGCGCTCGGCCTCGGCCTTGGCGGCCTCCTCGGCCTTGAGGGCGGCCTCCAGCGTGCGGGCGGCCACCGCGACCGAGAAGATCAGCAGCAGCACCCCGAACCACAGGGCGTTGGCCAGGGGCGCGTCGGGATTGGCCGCCCGGCCGATGAACGGCACGATCAGCAGGTAGACGATGTGCGGCGCGGCGGCCGCCAGGGTGGCCGACCTCAGGCTGACATTGACGACGATGACGTTGAGCAGGGCGCCGGCCAGCAGCATGCCGCCCAGGGTGGGGGCGAAGCGCTGGTTCGAGGCGAACAGCGGCAGGGCCAGGGCCCCGAAGATGATCGAGGTGACCGCCGGCATGATCGCCAGGGCCCAGCGCCGCCAGCCGGCCAGGGCGCGCTCGGGCGCTTCCTTCAGCGCCTGGAACAGCCACAGTTCGAACAGCTGGGCGATCGCGTAGGCGGCCGCCCACAGCCACACCCAGCGCAGGCCGATATAGACGTGCAGTATGGCGGCCATCGAGATGGTGGCGGTCAGGCGCAGATAGATGTTGCCCCGCCGCGCCGCGGCGGCGCGGACGATCGCCGCCTGCCTGTCTTTGACGCTTAGGGCCTTGTCGCCTACGGCCGTGGAGCTCATCGCGCGGCCCCCGCTGGCCCTGGTGATCGCCATTTTTCGCCCAAACCCTGGGCGCCCAAACCCTGGGCGAAGACCTCTAAGAGGTCGTGAAAGAACACTATTCTTTCAATGGCACAGCCAAAGCGCGCTTGCGAGGGCGCGGCGGGACCGGCGGCCGATTTGTCGCACCTGGCGTTGGAAAAGGGGTCAGGCCGGCCGATCCAATGGGCGGGCCAACAGGCGGTCCAGCACCTCTTGCGCCAGGCCCTCGACCTCGATGCGCTTGAGGCGGGCGGTCGCGCCCGAGACCACCCGCACGGCCGAGCGCGGCGCGGACAGGCGCTTGGCCAGCAGGGCGACGAGGGCGGCGTTGGCCTCGCCCTCGACCGGCGGGGCGCTGACCCGGACTTTCAGATAGGGACGGCCGTCGGCGTCGGCCGCCCAGCCGTCGATCGCGTCGCGCCCGCCGCGCGGCGTCAGGCGCACGGCGAGAACCGCGACTGGGACGGCGACGGGGACGGCCACGGGGGCCTTCTGGCTCAGCCGAGCAGGCTCAGCAGCATGTTGCGCAGCGGATAGAGCAGGAACGACTGCACGCCGACGATGATCAGGAACAGGATGATCGGGGTGATGTCGACGCCGCCCAGCGGGGGGATCACCCGGCGCAGCGGCGCCAGCAGCGGCGCGGTCACCGCGTCGAGGAAGCGGCTGATCGAATAGACCGCGCGGTTGCGCAGGTTGATGACGTCGAAAGCCACCAGCCAGCTGATGATCGCGCTGATGATCACCGCCCACTTGAGCAGGTTCAGCAGCGAGCCGAGGATGAAGAAGACGAACAGGATCAGGTTGGCCATGGGCGTTCCGCGAAAGGTCGCCCGCTTCTTGCCCGCCCCTGTCCCCGCTGGCAAGGCCGCGCTGTTTCCGGCTCCCCCCAGAGCTTCCGCGCGAACCCACGCAACTGCCGCTTGACGGACGCCGCCGGCCACCGTATCTCCGCGCTTCCTTGGGGCCGTAGCTCAGATGGTAGAGCGCCTCGTTCGCAATGAGGAGGTCAGGGGTTCGATTCCCCTCGGCTCCACCAAGGACCTCCTAGCCCTTATGCGGCAAGGAAACTCCCGAAAATAAAGGCATTTTCGCAGGCGGATGTTACATCTGGCACAATGGAAAGCCCGATGCCCGAGTACCTGTCGAAACGTGGCGCCACGTACTATTTTCGCCGCGTGGTTCCCGATGATTTGAGGTCGCACTTCCAGGGACGAAGCGAGTGGATGTTCTCGCTGCGCACCAAGGAACGCAAAGACGCGGAGCGGAAGGTCCGCCTCGAAGCGATCAAGTACGATCGGCTCATCGACAACGCGCGGTCGATCGTTTCATCGGCCTCAAGTCACCCGTCCCGAGGAGCCCAATCGCAGCAAGCGGCGACATGGGACCCATTCCCCAGTGAAGAGCAGCTTGAGCACTTCATTGAGCAGTCCCATTGCGACATTCAGGATAGCCTCGACTACGAGTTCAATCCTGCAAGGCAGGAGATCGCCCAGGCGGTTGAGAGCGCGCTTGCAAATGAACGCGAGTTTCAAAGGGCGTTGGCGCTTGAGCAAGCCCAGGAACGGCGGCAAACGAAACAGATGCAAAGCCCGTCGGACTTGGGAAGCATTGTGGAACGATGGGCCGCCTCCGAAACACAACCCGACGCCAAGACCGTCGATCGCATGAAGGCTGTTGTTTCTTGGTTCGAGGAACGCATCGGGCATCTCCGCGCCAGCGACATCACTCCCGATCACGTTCTCGATTTTAAGGAGCGGCTTCTCGCTGAGACCAGCCCGTCCAATGCGAAGGTGAAGCTAGCCAATCTGCGCAGCCTTCTGAGCTATGCGAAGCGAGTACGGCTCATTACGTCAAACCCCGCCTCAGACGTGACCATCACCGTGAAGATCAAGCCGGGGGAAGGACGCCGAGAGTTTGACCTTGTGGCGCTCAACGCGATTTTTAAATCCCCGATCTACGTCCAAGGCGCACGCCCCAGTGGCGGCGCGGGAGAGGCCGCATACTGGCTCCCTCTTCTCGCCCTCTACACGGGCGCTCGCCTCAATGAGCTTGGCCAACTGCGAGCAAAGGACATCAGCGAAACCTCGTACTTCGACGCCGACGGAAAGCAGTTAAAGGCATGGGTCCTGAGGATCGTTGCGGATGCCGAGGATGGCCTGAAGGTAAAGAACACCGGAAGCGAACGGCTGGTCCCGCTGCATCCAGACTTGGCGTCGCTCGGGTTCCTCACCTACGTGGATAAATTCTCGGGAAGCGCGCGCATATTCCCCGACCTACGGCCCGACAAGTACGGCGCGGTCACGGGGAATTGGTCTAAGTGGTTCAATCGCTACCTACGTGAGAAGTGCGGCGTTACCGATGCCAGATTGGTGTTCCACTCGTTCCGGCACAGCTTCAAGCACTATGCCCGTGAGCGCGAAATCCCGAAGGACATCCACGATGCGATCACGGGGCATCGCAGTAAGGACGTGGCTGACTCATATGGTCCGACCTACCCTCTAGGGCCAATGGTCCGCGCTATCGGTCGCTTCCAAGTGCCAGGCCTGGAACTACCACGCCCAGTGGCGCCGCGTCCCTGAACCGTGGAGTGAGGCGGCTCCGCCTACATGCCCGCGATCGCAAGCAACTCCGAGGGACGGCAGCCAATCGCGTCTGCAATGCGCAATAGGTTGAGCAGGGTGACATTCCGTTCGCCCCGCTCGATCTTGCCCATGTGTGAGCGATCTACACCGGACGCGTCCGCCAAGGCCTCCTGAGAAAGCCCCTGCGCCTTCCGACGCTCACGGATCGACTGACCCAGCTTTATCAGCCGCCCGTCAGAATCCTGCTTTCCCGAGACCCTTGCCACATGGAGCAAGGTCCAGAAGAGAGGCTTTTTCGACCACGGTATTTACGACCCATTTGGAGGCGCCTATGACCTTTCCCTTCGAAGCGAACTGGGAGGGATGAGCCGTGGATACAAGTAAGATCGCTAAAGCGTGGCATCAGGTGGAGGTGAACGGAGCCGATGCTTCAACCTTCACCATTGCCGCCATTGGGTTTGTCGCGGAGCACGAAAGCGCAGCTTTAGAAAATGCCGCTAGACTCTACGCTAAGCGCGGAAGAGGGCGAACTGCCCACAGCCCCATCGTTGACGAGAATGGGGCCATTAGAGCTTTGAGTTGGTCACTGCTCCGCCCCCTAGGGTCACCGGAGCATTCTATAGCCGTCACAGCACTAGCGGTTTGTGCGCTCCCGGAAGGCCTAGCCAAACCGGACGATCAGTACCTAGTCACCCATGGCAGCATTCAAAAATCGATCTACGAAAAAGACTTATACGATCGGGACCTAAACTACCTGATGAACCGCACAAGACCGAGCAGGACAATTGCTATTGCCATGTCTGCCATTGGGATATTTATAGCCATACTAATTTCGTTTTCTATATATAGGTAGATATATTATATATAAATATATGATCCTAGATTGGATGAGTTGGAATAGTCTGGCTCCTCCCCGTCTCTAGCCGACAAAATAGATACGGCGAAACGGGGAGGAAGCTCTTATTGCTGATCCTGAGTTGGATTGAGCGGAATGAGCCCGGCTCGACCTCACCTGCCGAAACAGGCCTCCCACGAGGTCATCATGTTTTGCGTCATGCCTGACGAACACAGGGGTCGCTAGCGCGGCTCTATGTATGGCGGTACTGAAATTGATAGCGCCATACGGAAGCTACCCATCACACCAGCCCCTCCCCTGACCCGCCCCGGATCGCCGAAAAGCAGATAGATGCGCCCGGTCACCACGGCGCGCACCACGCGCCCCTTGCGGCCTAACTCACAGGGAACAACTCAAGCGGATCAACCTCGGAATCCCCGTCGCCCTCCGGGCCGATTTGCGGCCCACCTGAGGGAGAAAGAACCTGAACCGACACGCGACCAGTCTCGGCAGCGCCCCCGCCCTCCTGAGCCGCCCCAGAGCCACCGAGTGAGCGCGCCTCTGCATGGTAGCGCTTCACGGTGGCGACCGAGATTCCAAACCGAGCCGCTGTATCCTTGAGACTCGCCTCATTCGCCGCCCGCCAGGCCACCACGTCAGCCCCCTGCCCCGCCCTGGGACGCCCCAGGCTCTCCTTGCCCCTGTGGGTTCTGCCCGTAGCTCGCAGGGCCTCGCGCGCCGCCGCACGCCCCGCCTCAGCCCTCTCGCGAATTCTCAAGCGCTCCATGTCCGCGACCTGAGCCAGGACGGCTAGAATAAGCTCACCGACCCCACGACCTATCTGCCCCAAGCCATGCACATCGACGGTGACACCAGCCTCGATAAGTTTTCGCACCGTGCCCTGCACGTCCAAGGCGTCCCGCCCAAGGCGATCCACTGCGTAGACGCAAACCACATCCCCAGGCCGAACCTGCTCCAGCAACTTAGCAAAACCTGGACGATCGGCAGCCATCACACCGCCACTCACCCCTTGGTCGCTGAACTCCTTGCCAAATGCGCCACCCATCGCATGGCGCTGTGCCTCGACACTCTGATCGGCAGTGGAGACGCGAAAGTAGGCTATCCGCATGAGTGGCTCAAAAGTTAGGGGGCAATTCTCCCTAGCTCATAATGCGGCTCACAATTACCAGTCAAGTATGTTTTGAGCCACGGCTCGAAACTTACAAGTTTTGCGCCACCCTTCACGCAGAAGGGGGAGGGTCAACGGGGGGGGCCTCAGAAGACCAGACCCCTCAGGTACCCTCGCGCACAAAAAATCCATGCACAGGTCGTGAAGTGAGAACTGTAGCGCGCCGGCGCCTGATGCGACATTCTTCACGCCGTCAGAAGCGAGGTAGAAGCGTGACCACCTCTCAGGAACTTATAACCCGCCTCAGCGAGATCAAAGTCTCAGGAGGGAACGAGGCCGATGTTCGCTTCAAGGTTATCGACGACATCCTCACTCATATCCTTGGTTGGGATAAGACAGACTTCACACATGAAGAACGCATATCTGAAGATGGATCCGATTATTTCCTAGATTATCTTATAACCACAGCTCAAACATCGCTGCTCATTGAAGCCAAACGCGTTCAGGTAGATTTTTCAAAAGTACCTACAGGTCGAGCGGCGCTAAAAGGATCCTGGGTAAAAGGCGATCTTAAAAAGGCTATAAATCAAGCGCGCGACTACGGGCGTCGTAAAGGCGTTGGATTCTGCGCCGTTACGAATGGCGACGCTTGGATAATATTTCCGGTAAATCGGAGAGACCTTGTTAGCTTTGAAGATACCTACGCAATTACCTTTTCGGACGCAATGACGGCACTCGATGCTGACATTGATGACTTCAAAAATCTACTTTCCAGAAATTCTGTAATAGATGGAAGCCTAGAACAATCTCTGTTAGGCGGTGATAGCAATCAAACTGACAATAGACGCCTTAATAAGATTTACGATAGCTCGTTCTCGAAAATAACTAGAACGACTATGTTTTCTTCCATAGAAGACGAAATTGTCACGGCCTTTGCCGAAGAGTTAGTTTCCAATAATCCGACTCTTTTGGAGAAAGCCTACGTAGAGACAGCGGATCGAATTAAATTCGACGACCGCGTCAAAATGGCCGTTCTACGCAGAGACCAGGTCATCAACACTCGCCCGATGCGCCCGGTCGGACGCACCGGTATTTCAAATACCGCAAGTCACGTCATAAGCACAAAAGTCAAGAGTCAATCAGTTGCCCTACTAACACTTGGACTCGTAGGCGCCGGCAAAACGACGTTCCTGAACTACGTTCAAAAAGTTAGTGGAAGCGAGTATTTCGATCAGAACAAATCAACACCAAATGCGCACTGGCTTTATATAGACTTTAGATCTTTTTCAAAATCAATCTCCCCAAGAAATTTTATATACGAATCTCTATTTAACTACATAGGAGAAAATTCTACGCTTGGTGATTACGAGAAAACCATCAAGCACGCCTATAAGAGTGAAATCGCCGCCCTAACGCGCGGACCACTTGCAGTGATGAAGGGCAACCAACAAGCTATAGATGAAAAAATTGCCCAACTACTTCTCAAAGAGTACGAGGAAAAGTCCCCATACACGAGACGCATACTATCGTATGCATCCCTTACAACGCCCCTATTCCTTGTCATAGATAACGTTGACCAAATTGAAGAAACATCGACGCAGGAGAGCATTTTCCTTGAGGCGGTTGCGATAGCGCGCGAGAGCGGCCTGAACCTAGTCCTAGCGATGCGCGACGCCACCTACGTCAAAAATCGCTCATCCGCAGTGTTTGACGCTTTCACCTTCGATGCGATCTACATCGACCCGCCGCACATCCAATCGGTACTCTCAAAGCGCTTCCTGATCGCAGAGCACCTCCTCAAAGGCAAATCGTTCGACCTGATCACCGATGGCGGCGCCCGCGTCACGGTGTCCGACGCATCACGCGTTGTAGCAATGCTTAGCGCTAGCGTTCTAGGAACTGAGGTTGGCAACCTAATAGAGGTGTCAGCCACCGGTGATGTTCGCCTAGCCCTTCAAATGACGAAGCAGTTTCTTCAGTTTGGTTACTCGACATCGTATCGCGCATACCAAGCGTTCGAGCGTACGGGAACCTACCGTTTCCCCGTACACGAAGCTGTCAGAGCCATAATGTTTGGGAATCAGTCAATCTATAGGGACGAATTCTCCCCCTTCCTGAACCCATTCGATGCCAAAACCGGTCGCTCTGAGAGTCAATTTCTGCGCCTCTACATAATGAGCGCCCTGGTTAGCGCAGCATCCACCAAAACATTTCAAGGGCTTGAGGCTGGAGAAATCGTATCAAGTCTCGAAAAGCTTGGCTTTAGCCAACGGATCACCAACAAAGTCATCGCCGATCTCATATCCGGCAGAATATGCTTTTCGAGATCACATCAAGAATACACGCTTGAGAGCGTATTGGTGCCAAGCAGACTTTGCGGATACATCGTTAGAGATCTAGTCGGAAAGATGATATTCCTAGAAAATGCAATCTTTGACACATTTATATATGACGATGTAGTTTGGACTGACGTAAAACAAAAGATGCAACAGGTATATGGTAACAGTAAACCCGTTGCGAAATTCAAACTTCGAAAAGAGATAACGAGCACATTCTTTGATTGGGTCGAACAAGAAGTTCAGAAGCTGTGCACGGAAGCCGCAAAGAGAAATCTAGGTCCTTTTTGGACCAACAATCCAATTTCGCGACTTAGAACGGATTTCGGCCACGAGCTCGAACGAGCACTGCGTTCCGCAGTCCGGAATTACGGAACAGATAAAGAGAAGGAGTTGATGGGATTGCCTCTGTTTAACGATGAGGCTTCGCGGTCAAATTAGAATTTTTCCACGAGCTTCATCGCTACCCTCAGATCGGTTGCGAGATAGCCTTTAATGCCCGCGACCTAGTGGTATGGCAGGGTGGACGTGTACGACATCAACCGGGTTCGGCGTCCCACGAATCCCAAGCGGTACTCCACGTTCGCTATCTTGCCACCCTCAACGCAAACGAGGATGAAACTTCATGCCCTGGAGCCCAAAGCTCTGGGGCTCACGCTACGCCCTACCAATTGGCGCATGATGGTGTTACAGGCAGCACAATCATCTGTAGCAGCTCGCACCGAAATTCCCTTTATTTTCAAAGGACGGCTGAGTTTCCCCTCGGCTCCACCAAGGACCTTTCCGGACATCGTCATACTCCTCGCGCCAGCGCCTCCTCGCGCCTCGCGGCTGTGCTCGCGCGCGTGCTCCACCTTGGGCGCCGCGACCTTGCGTCGCGGCTTAAACGGCTGGGAATAAAGGGTTTCTGAGCCTTGGGCCGCGATGCTGGCCGCCACTTCATCAAGCGGCGGCAGAATGCGGACCCTGATTATCGGAACGGCCCTGACGGCCGGCCTGGCCTGCTTTGGCCAGGCGCAGGCGCGGGCGGCGGAAGCCTCCGGGGCGCTGGATCTCTCCTTCGGCTACAAGGCCGACCTGGCGGCGACGGTCGACGGGGGCGCGGCCCGGCGCGGGCGGGTGCTCGACAACCTGACGATCGGGGCGGACCTGGACCTGGAAAAGGCGGTCGGCTGGACGGGCGCGCGGGCCCACGCCCTGGTGCTGAACAACACCGGCGGCGCGCCGGGCGAGGATTCCGGCTCGATCCAGGGCGTCGACAACATCGAGGTCTCGCGCCATCGGCTGCGGCTGTACGAGGCCTGGATCGAGCAGGACCTGGCCGGCGGCAAGGGCTCGGTGAAGGCGGGGCTCTATGACCTGAACAGCGAATTCTACGCCAACGATAGCGCCGGCCTGCTGATCGCGCCGGCCTTCGGCATCGGCTCGGAGCTGGCGGCGACGGGGCCGAACGGGCCGTCGATCTTTCCCTCGACGAGTCTCGCGGTGCGCCTGGCCTGGACGCCGTCGGAGCATGTCTATGCCCAGGCGGCGGTGCTCAACGCCCATGCCGGGGTGCTGGGCGATCCGGGCGGGATCGACTTCCACATGGACGACGGCGCCCTGCTGATCGCCGAGGGCGGCTGGACAGGCGCCGGAAAGGTGGCCTTCGGCGCCTGGCGCTACACCCGCAAGCAGGACGACATCCGCGAGCTGGGGCCGACGGGCGACCCGGCCAAGCGCAAGGCCCAGGGGGCCTATGTGCTGCTGGAGCGGGCGCTGACAGGAGCCGAGGCCGAAGACGCCGTGCGCCGCACGACGGCCTTCGCGCGCCTGGGCGTCTCGGACGGCGACACCACGCCGTTCCAGGGTGGCTGGCAGGCCGGGATCAAGGTCGACCGGGTGTTTGCGAGCCGGCCGGACAGCGCCTTTTCGATCGGCGTCAACCAGGCCTATCTGACCCAGAAGCACCGGGCCAACGCCGCCGACGAGGGCCAGGACCTCGGCGACACGGAGTCGGCGATCGAGGTCACCTATGCCGACACCGTCGGTCCGCTGACCCTGCAGCCGGACCTGCAATACGTGATCCGTCCCGGCGGCGACCGGGCGATGAAGAACGCCGTGGTGGCGATCCTGCGGGTGGGGGTGGAGTTCTAGTCCTTAGGCCCCTTCCATAGGGAGAGGGAGGGGCCCGCCGCGCAGCGGTGGGAGGGTGAGGGGTAACAAACCTTCCGAACAAGGCGCGAGCCTATCCAACCCCGCCTCCCTAGGCCTCGTGCCTAGGGTCCAGGGTTCAGCCGCTCAGATCTCGGAGGCCGCGCGGCCACGCTGGCGGCGCCCCGTCCGAAGAGGGCGAGCCCGGCTCAGCCATGGGTCCTCGCCACAAGGGCGAGGAAGGCGAGAAATGGATGAGCCGTCGGGAAGACCGCCCTCTTTTGGTAATCCAGCCGCTGCGATCGAGGCCTTTCCGGCCGACGGTGAAACCTCTCACCCTCCCACGCCTTCGGCGCGGGCCCCTCCCTCTCTCAAAGAGAGAGGGTTCAATTTCGCCCCGCCGCCCTGACCTGCTAAGGCTGGCGGCATGGCCAAGCTCGACGATGCATATGATCCGTTGACCCCCGTGCCGGCCGAGCGCCGGGTGTTCGGGACGCGGGACGCCTTTTCGCTGTGGTTCAGCCTGGGGATCGGCCTGCTGGTGCTGCAGGCCGGCGCGTTCCTCGTGCCGGGGCTCAGCCTGCCGATGGCGCTGGCGGCGATCGTGGTCGGCTCGGTGCTGGGGGCGCTGCTGCTGGCGGCCGCCGGGGTGGTCGGGGCCGACACCGGCCTGTCGTCGATGGGCGCGCTGCGGCTGACCCTGGGCCGGCGCGGCGCGGCGGTTCCGGCGGTGCTGAACGCGGTGCAGCTGGCCGGCTGGGGCGCATTCGAGATCATCGCCATGCGCGACGCCGCCGACGCCCTGGCCAAGCAGAACTTCGGCGTCTCCAATCCGCTCGCCTGGACCCTGCTGTTCGGCGTGCTGGCCACGGCCCTGGCGGTGCTGGGGCCGGTGTCGTTCGTGCGGCGGTTCCTGCGGGCCTGGGGCCTGTGGCTGCTGCTGGGCGGGGCCGGCTGGCTGACCTGGCGGCTGCTGGCCCAGCACGACCTTGGCGCCCTGCTGGCCAAGGCCGGCACGGGCGAGACCAGCTTCGGCGCCGGGGTCGACCTGGTGGCGGCCATGCCGCTGTCGTGGCTGCCGCTGATCGCCGACTACACGCGCTTTGGCCGCACGCCGGGCGGCATGTTCCGGGGCAGCCTGGCCGGCTACGTGCTGGCCAACATCTGGTTCATGGGACTGGGCGCGGCCTACGCCCTGGCGGCGGGCAGCGAGGGGCTGCTGCTGAGCGCCCTGGCGGCGGCCGGCGGCGGCGTCGCCCTGCTGCTGATCATCATCGACGAAACCGACAACGCCTTCGCCGACCTGCACTCGGCCGCGGTCTCGACCGCCACCCTGGTTCCGGTGCGGCCGGCGCGGCTGGCGCTGGCGTTCGGCGCGGTCTGTACCCTGGCCGCCCTGCTGGCCCCGATGGGCCAGTACGAGGGCTTCCTGCTGCTGATCGGCTCGGTGTTCGCGCCGCTGTTCGGGGTGCTGCTGGCCGACCACTTCATCGTGCGCCGCCGCAAGGCGGAGGGCGCGGCGAGCGGGGCGGTAAGCGTTTCGGGCCTCGCGGCCTGGGCGATCGGCATCGCGGCCTATCAGGCGGTGAGCCGTCTGGCGCCGGAGGTCGGGGCGACCTTGCCGGCCGTGGTGGCGGCGGGCGTGGCCTATGTAGGGCTGCGGCGGGTGGTGAAGGTCTGAGGCCCCAGCCGCACGCTGGAGATCGCCGCCGCGTGGCTTGACCGGACTTCGCGCCCCCGTGCAGAAACAAACTGCAACCGGGGGAAATTCATGCGCAATGTCAGGTTGGCTGCGACAGCGATCGTCGCGGCGTCGGTGATCGTCGGCCCGGCCTGGGCTCAGGACGCCCGGCTGGTCGAGCTGGACAAGAGCAGCAGCATCCACTCGTACTGGGATCTGAATTCGGTGAAGCCGGTCGGCGACGGCTTCGACCTGCAGCTCGTGGACATCAGCTATTCCTATTCCTATTCCATCATCGCCGGGTCGACGGACGTCACGGTGAAGCTTTCCAGCTACCAGCAGGGGATAAGAATTTCCTGTGGCTGGCGCACGGTGCAGTACGCCGTCCGGGACAATGTCGACCAGGGGGGCGGCGTCTTCCGCCCGGCGGACGAGGAAAGACTGTCAGCGCCGAGCTTTCTCTCCCCCGACAAGCCCTATGGGCGACTGGCGGAGTTGATGTGCGGCGGCGACCATGCAGCGCAATCGGGCCTGACACAGGCGCAAGCCGAAGCCGAAGCCGAGGCTAGGCTGGTCAAGGACAAGGTCGTTCCGCCGCCGATCATGCTCCGCCAGGCGACGACGCTGGACGCGCCGCCGTGGGCCGCCCGGGCCCATCGGTTCGAACCCCTGCCCCTGGCGCCCGGGGCGCTGGGCCGAACCTATCTCGACGCCCTGTCGATGGTTCGCCAGGGCGGCGAGGTGGAGACCGTGGCGCTCGCGGCCCTGCCTTCGCCCGGGCGCGCCGACCTGCGCGCCCACGCCGCCGAGATGCGCTCGACGCGCTATGACTGCCGCCGAAAGACCCTGACCGTGCAGTCGTCGGCGGTGTGGAACGGCTATGGCGGGCTCGTGCGCGTGGAAGAAAGGCCCGCCCCGCCGCGCGCCGCCGCCCAGTCGCCGGCGATCGCAGCCGAGATCGAGGCGGCCTGCGGGTCGTTCAAGGCCGACGGGGCGCCGGCGATCGACGCTTTGGCCGCCATCGCCGCCAACCAGGAAGACGCCCTGTCGCCGCGCGCCTGGAAGATCAGCTGCGTATGGGACGGTCTGACCCCCGACCAGCGGGTCCCCTGGATCGACATGTGGGACGGGCGGGACCGGAATGTCTTTCCCGAGCTACGCGGCGGCGAGCTGCTGGTCGCCAAGGGCTGCGGCGCCACGTCGAGCGAGGTCTCGGTCGCGGCCCAGGCCCTGCGTCAGCGCGCGATCCAGTACGGTGTCACCCAGCGTCTCATCGACCGGTACGGCGCGTTGTTCGAACAGCGGACGCTGGCGGCCTGGAACGCCCTGCCGGAGATGGATCGGCGCCGCTTCGCCCAGCCCTGGCGCGACGCCGCCACCTCGGAACGCGAGTTCCAGACGACGCTGATCCTGCGCATGGCCAAGACGATCGGCCTCAAGAGCCGCGACGACGTGATGCTGCTGGCCCAGTACCTGAAAAGCCAGGCCGCGCTTCAGGTGGAGATGCGCGTCCCGACCTGAACCGCAACGAAGCCGAGGGAAACGGCGGGGACTACCTCTTCTTACCCTTCGCCGTGTTGAGCGCGATCGCCGCGCGGATCAGGGCCTTGAAGGCGGCGGCGTCGACGCTCTCGCCTTCGCGGATGTCGATGGCGCGGCGGGTGTTGCCGTCGAGGCTGGAGTTGAACAGGCCGGCGGGGTCGGGCAGCGAGGCCCCCTTGGCGAAGGTCAGCTTGATGTAGGCCTTGTAGGTCTCGCCGGTGCAGAGGATGCCGGCGTGCGACCAGACGGGCGTGCCGCGCCACTTCACCTCTTCGAGCACCTGCGGATCGGCCTCGTGGATCAGGGCGCGCATGCGGGCGAGGGCCTCGCCGCGCCAGTCGGCGAGGCCGGCGATGCGCTCGTCGATGTACTTGGTCGCGTCTTCGACAGTCGGGGCTTGCGCGGCGGGCATGGTTTCCTCGTTCGTTTCTCAGAGCCGCTCGCCGGGCAGGGCGGCGGCCTGTTTGATCCAGGCGGTGAGCAGGGCCTCGTCGAGGGGCTCGTCCTCGTGGATGTGGAAATAGCGGGTGTCGCCGCTCTTGGACGGCTCGGGCGGGACGGGGTCGAGGGCCTGGCCGCGGAAGAAGGCGACCTTCACGTAGCGGGCGTAGACGTGGAAGCTGAGGAACCAGCTCTTCTCCTCATCCGGCGCGCCGTAGAACGGCGAGTTCCACTTCACGGCCTTGCGCGCGCCGGGGACGGCGGCGGTGATCAGGGCGTCGAGGTGGGCCCCGACGGCGCGCTTCCAGCCGGGCATGGCGGCGATATAGGCCTGGATCGGGGCCTCGCCGTCGCCCTTGGCGATCTGGGGGTTGCCGCCGGAGAGCAGCTTGGGGGCCATGATCCAATCTCCAAAACCCATCGTCATCCCGGCCGCAGCGTAGCGGAGAGCCGGGACCCAGGGGCCGGCGCAGTGCGGTCGCCCCTGAGTCCCGGGTCTGCGGCGCTTCGCGCCTTCGCCCGGGATGACGAGCTAGGAACGCACGAACCGCATCCCTCCCTCAATCCTTCCCCAGCACCGCTTCCAGCTTCTCGAGGAAGCCCTTCCAGCCGGCATGGGCGCCGCCATAGGCCTGTTTCTGGTCGGGGCGGAAGCCGGACTGCTCCATGCGCAGGTGGGTGCCCGCCGCCGTGGGGGTGAGGGTGAAGGTGACCACGCTGGTCAGGGCGTAGGCTGGGTCGGGGTGGGCGTGGTTCCAGGTGTAGGAGAGGCTGCTCGGGGGATCGACCTCCAGCACCTCGCAGTCCAGCACCCCGCCCCACTCGCCGCGCAGGGTGAAGCGGTGGCCGACCACGGGGGCGAAGTCGGACTTCATCAGCCATTCCTCGATCAGGTGCGGCTGGGTCAGGGCGCGCCACAGCTTGTCGGCCGGGAACGGCAGGTCGCGCTCGACGACGACGGAGCGCAGGTCGGCGGTCTGGTCGATCATTGGTCCATCCTGTTCAAGAGATCCTCCAGCCGGTCGAAGCGGCTCTCCCAGAAACCGGCCATGCGGCGGGTCCAGTCGACCAGGGGCGACAGGGCCTCGAGGCGGGCGCTGTAGTGGGTCTGGCGGCCGGCGTGGCGGTCGGTGACAAGGCCCGCCTGCTTGAGCACGGCCAGGTGCTTGGACACCGCCGGCTGCGAGACGCCGGCCTCGCGCGTCAGCGCCCCCACCGTCTGCTCGCCCTCGCGGCACAGCCGCTCGAACAGCGCCCGGCGGGTGGGGTCGGCGAGGGTGCGGAAGAGGTCGTCGGGGGCGGGGGTCATGCCTGGGCCTGGGAGCAATCGATAACCGGTTGGCTATGGGTTATTGATAACTACGGAGTTATGGATGAGTCAAGCGCCCCTCTCCCCTTGCGGGAGAGGGTGGCCTCCGAAGGAGGTCGGGTGAGGGGTCGCGCGAACGCAAAACGCCGCGACGGCTGATCAGCTGTCGCGGCGTCTGACTTCTGAGAGACCCCTCATCCGTCGGCTTTCGCCGACACCTTCTCCCGCAAGGGGAGAAGGACTTAGGAGGCGGGCCGCGGGCTGGCCAGGCTGGTGTAGAACTCCGGACGGCGGTCGCGGAAGAAGCCCCAGGCGGCGCGGTGGGTGGTGAGGAAGTCGAGGTCGAAGCTGGCCTGGACCAGGCCCTCGTCGGCGCGGCCCAGCTCGCTGACCAGGTCGCCGCGATGGTCGGCGATGAACGACGAGCCGTAGAAGGTCTGGCCGCCGTTAGGGTAGCCGTCCCAGGGCTCGAAGCCGATGCGGTTGGCGCCGACCACCGGGATGACGTTGCTGACCGCGTGGCCCTGCATGGCCCGCCGCCAGGGCAGGGCCGTGTCGAGGCTGGCGTCATGCGGCTCGCTGCCGATGGCGGTGGGGTAGAACAGGGCCTCGGCGCCCATCAGGGCCATGGCGCGGGCGGCCTCGGGGTACCACTGGTCCCAGCAGATGCCGACGCCCAGGCGGCCAAAGCGCGTGTCCCAGACCTTGAAGCCCGTGTCGCCCGGCCGGAAGTAGTACTTCTCCATGTAGCCGGGGCCGTCGGGGATGTGGCTCTTGCGGTAGACGCCCAGCAGGGAGCCGTCCGCGTCGGCCATCACCAGGCTGTTGAAGTAGTGCGGGCCCTCGCGCTCGAAGATCGAGATCGGGATGACCACGCCCAGCTCGCCGGCCAGGGGGGCGATGGCCTTGACCACCGGGTGCTCGCGCCACGGGTGCGCCTCGGCGAACCAGCGCTCCTCCTGGGCGACGCAGAAGTACGGGCCCTGGAACAGCTCCGACGGCAGGATGACCTGCGCGCCCTTGGACGCGGCCTCGCGGATGAAGGCTTCCGTCTTCTTGATGTTGGCGTCCAGGTCCATACCGTAGGAGGTCTGGATGGCGGCGACGCTGAGCGTGCGGGGCATGCGGACTTACTCCTCGGGTTCTTGCTGGCTGATGCAGTGGAACGAGCCGCCGCCGGTCAGGATCGCGGTCGAGGCCAGGCCGATGACCTGGCGCTCGGGGAACAGGCCCTTGATCACCTCGACGGCGAAGGCGCCGGATTCCTCGGCGTAGATCGGCACGATCACCGCCTCGTTGGCGATCAGGAAGTTCATGTGCGAGGCCGGGATCGGCTCGCCGTCCTCGTCGAGGATCCGGCCCGGCGAGGGGATGCGCACGACCTGCAGCGGCGAGCCGCGGCTGTCGGTCATCGAGCCCAGCAGGCGGGCGGTCTCGGCATAGACCTCGGCGTTGGGGTCGTCGGCGCCGAAGGCCATCGGGCAGGCGACGACGCCGGGCGCGACGAAGCGGGCCAGGTTGTCGACGTGGCCGTCGGTGTGGTCGTTGAGCAGGCCATCGCCCAGCCACAGCACCTTCCTGGCGCCGAGCGCGGCGGCCAGGGCCGAGGTGGCGGAGGCTTCGTCCCAGCCTTCGTTGCGGTTGTCGTTCAGCACGCACTGGCGGGTGGTCAGCACGGTGCCGAGACCATCGTGGTCGACGGCGCCGCCTTCGAGGATGAAGTCGTTGCGGACCAGCGGCGCGCCCGAGGCGGCGGCGATCTGCTCGGCGACGATGTCGTCGCCTTCGAGGTCGTACTTGCCGCCCCAGCCGTTGAAGCGGAAGCCGGCGGCCGAAGCGCCGTCACCGCCGGCGGTGAAGATCGGGCCGGTGTCGCGCAGCCAGATGTCGCCGAACTGGCCGCGGACGATCTCGACGGTGGTGTCGGAGAGCAGGGCTTTGGCCGCTTCCTCGGCCTCGTCGCCGACGACCATCAGGCGCACACGCTCGCCGCCCGGGCCGGCCAGGGCGCGGGCGAGGTCGGCGACCTCCTGTTGGGCCTGCTCGAGGTCTTCCTGCCAGAGCTCGCCATGGCTGGGGAAACCCAGCCACATGGCGCGGTGCGGAGCCCACTCGGCGGGAACGGTGAGGGTCATTTTCGAAAGCCTGGTCAACGAGAGGGGGCGCAGATGGCCCCTGGGGGTCGAAGGGTCAAGCGCGCCTTCTAGCAAATTGGTGCGACAAAAGAAAAAGGGCGGCTCCGAAGAGCCGCCCTTTCCTTTCGCCGAGGCGAGAGGTCTTAGAACTCGGCGCTCAGGCTGAGCGTCACAGCGCGCGGGTAACCGGGCTGGAACGAGTTGGTGCCGTTGATGTTGAGGAACATCGCACCGAGGTACTTTTCGTCGAACAGGTTGTCGACGTTCAGCTGGGCGTAGGCGCCCTTCCAGCCGAGGTCGTCGAACTTGTAGCGAGCGCTGGCCTTCCACACGGCGTAGCGCGGGGCCTTTTCGGTGTTTTCGAGGTTGGTCCAACGCTCGCCGACGAACTTGCCTTGAACCGACAGGTTGACCATGTCGGTCGGCTTCCAGGTGACGCGGACGGCGCTCTGGTACTTCGGCGAGATCGGCAGTTCCTTGCCCTTGGTGGCGTAGAAGGCGCCGGCGCCGCTCGGGATGTTGTCCTGCATCTCGGAGTCGACGTACGAGAACGAACCATAGACGCTGAAGTAGTCGACCGGCTTGAAGCCGACCTGACCGTCGATGCCCTTCAGCTTCACCGCGCCGACGTTGATCGAGTACGAGGTGGTGGCGTCTTCGTCGTAGGCGCGCTCGATGCGGTCTTGGAAGTCGTTGTACCAGACCGACACCGCGGCCAGGACCGGACCGGCCTGATAGCGGTAGCCGACGTCGTAGACCTTGGCGGTTTCAGCCACGGGGCTGGTGACCTTCTGGTCGTACAGGTCGTCCGTACGCGGCGCCGACAGGGTTTCGGCGTAGCTGGCGTAGACCGACTGGGCGTCGGTGAACTGGTAGCTGACGCCGACGTTCGGCAGGACGTCGTCGTACTTGCGCTCGAACTGACGCGGACGGCCGTACTGGGTGGTCGAGGTGCCGAAGCGGACCAGGGTCTGACCGTTGCCGTCGCTGGTGCCCGTGATCGAGGTCGGGGTCTGCGTGGTGCAGTAGGCGGTCGAGGTGTTCTGCTGGTAGCAGAAGTTGTTCAGCTCACGCTTGAAGAACGGCGCGCGCAGGCCGACGTTCAGCAGCAGCTTGTCCTCGACGAAACGGCCGCGATATTCCAGCGAGAACTGGTTCAGCGTGGCGAACGACAGGCGGTCGCGACGACGCAGGATCGTGCCGTCCGGCAGCTTGATCGGGGTGCCGTAGCCGTCCTTGCCGCCGAACACGTCCGGGATGCTGCCGTCGAGGTTGAAGGCGGTGGCTTCGCCGGTCTGGCGGTGACGGGCGTAGTCGTAGGTGTAGGCGCCGCGCAGGCTCTGGTTGCTCGAGAGCTTCCAGATCAGCGACGAGGTCACGCCGTAGCGACGGGTCTTGGTGGTGTTCGGCCAGTAGAGGCGAACGGTGTCCAGGGTGTCGCCGTCGCCGTTCAGGTCGACGCCGGTGGCGGTCGAGCCGCCGCGCAGCTGCAGGGCGGTTTCGCTGAAGGTGGTGCGGCCGCCGCCGTTGGCCAGGACGTACTGGAACGACGGATCGACCGTCAGGATCAGGTTGTCGGTCAGGTGGAACAGCGACTGGGCCCGGAGGTTGCCGTTGTCCGACGGGTTGATGTTGTTCAGGTAGCAGGTCGAGGCGGAGCTATCGACCTGGGCCGTGCCGGCGACCGGCGCGGTGCGGGCGCAGTTCTCGTCGTACGCAACGTTCACGTCCTGCTGGAACTGGGCCAGTGTCATGCGACGGATGAAGGTGTTGCGGTTACGGTTGAAGTTGGCGATCAGGCTGACGAAGTCGCCGTTGTCGCGCACCGGCTGATAGACGCGGGCGTTGAACTGCTTCTTGTGGATCTTGCCCGGGCCGTTGAAGATGTCGTTCTTGGCTTCGGCGTAGCTGATCCAGGCGCTGGTGCCGAGCGGACCGACTTCACCGGTGTCGAGCACGAAGAAGCCGCGCTTGAAGTTTTCCGAACCGCCGGCGATCACGGCCTTCACGCCGAAATCCTTCGAGGGCTTGCGGGTGACGTAGTTGATGGTGCCGCCGGCGGCCGCGGCCGTCGGGCTGTCCACGTCGGTGGTGCCCAGGTTGACGTCGACCTTCGAGATCAGTTCCGGGTCGAGCTGCTGGTTCGGGTAGATGGCGTAGTTGCCGCTGTCGTTCAGCGGAACGCCGTCCTGCAGCAGGGCGATGCGTTGCGAGTCGAAGCCGCGCAGGGTCAGGTCGCCGCCCGACGAACCGAAGGCGTCGTTGCTGGTGAAGTTGACGCCCGGCAGGATGTTCAGGGCGTCCAGGACGGTTTGGCCCGGCGCCTGCTCGGAGATGAAATCCTGGGTGATGGTCGAGCGCGACTTGGGCGCGTCGACGGCGACGATCGCGCCGCCCTGGGTCTTCGGGCCGGACGTCGCGGTGACGACGACTTCTTCGACGGCGGTCGTACCGGTCGACTGAGCCATGGCGGCCGTCGCCGCCAGCAGGCTGCCGACCAGCGCGGTCGACGCCAGACAGGCGATTTTTTTCGTGTTCATTCCAATGATCCCCTCATTCTTTGACGCTAGTTCGGAAAAACGAGCATCGAACCGCATCGTTTGGGCGGTGTAGCGAAACATTTAGAAGGTTTGGTGACGGAAAGGCCACGATGGCCCAGAATCTGCCACATCGATCAGTCGCTTGCGGAACAATTGGTCAGATTTCCCTTACTTCGCTAAGAAGCGCGTCATGACCGCGTCCCCCTACGCCGCCGAAGATTCCGCAGCCCGCGCGTGGCGCCTGACCCTGATCGGCGTCGCCCTGCTGACGATCATCCGGGTACTGGCGATTTTTTCGACGCCGCTGGAGCTGTATCCCGACGAGGCGCAGTACTGGCTTTGGTCGCGGACCCTGGATTTCGGCTACTATTCCAAGCCGCCGATGATCGCCTGGGTGATCTGGCTGACCACGACGATCGGCGGCGACACGGAGGGCTGGCTTCGGCTGGGCGGACCGCTGCTGCACGGCGCCACCGCGCTGATCGTCCACCGCATCGCCCGGCGCCTGTACGGCGGCTGGACGGGGCTGGCCGCCGCCGGCGTCTACGCCCTGATGCCGGGCGTGCAGCTGTCTTCGGGCGTGATCGGCACCGACGCGCCGCTGCTGTTCTTCCTGGCCCTGACCATCTGGGCCTATGTCTCGCTGCCCGTGGCCAAGACCCCGCGCGAGCGCCTGCTGACCGCCGCCGGCCTGGGCGCGGCCCTGGGCCTGGCCTTCCTGTCGAAATACGCGGCGATCTACGTGCTCTGCAGCATCGGCGCGCACCTCTCTTTGTCGCGTGAGGCCCGCAAGGCCTGGACCTGGCCGATGGGCCTGGCCTTCTTCGGCGTGCTGATCGCCGTCTTCGCGCCCAACCTGATCTGGAACGCCGCCCACAAGTTCGCCACGGTCGAGCACACGGCCGCCAACGCCAACTGGGGCGCCAAGTCGCTGTTCAATCCGCGCGAGCTGGTCGAGTTCGTCGGCTCGCAGTTCGGGGTGTTCGGCCCCCTGCCCTTCGGCGTGCTGCTGGGCGGCGGGATCGTGCTGGCGGTGAAGAAGCGCCTGCAGGCCGCCGACGTGCTGCTGCTGTGCTTTGTTCTGCCGCCGCTGCTGACCGTGGCCGGCCAGGCCTTCGTCAGCCGCGCCAACGCCAACTGGGCGGCGGCGGCCTATGTCGCCGGCTCGGTGCTGGTCGCCGGCTGGATGGTGCGCTGGAGCGCCAAGCGCTGGCTGGCCGGGGGCCTGGCCCTGCAGGCCGCCTTCGCCGCCCTCTTCCTGGCCTGCCTGGTCAGCCCGCGCCTGGCCGACGGCATCGGCCTGGCCAATAGCTTCAAGCGGGTGCGCGGCTGGGACCAGACGGTGCAGGCGATCATCAACCGCGCCCGCGAGGAGCAGGCCGGGCAGCGCCTGACCTCGGTGGCCGTCGACGACCGCTTCCTGTTCAACGTGGCCGCCTATTACGGACGCGACTACTGGGGCACGGTCGGCGCCCCGCCGCTGCGCATCTGGGTGCACGAGGCCCATCCGCAGAACCAGGCCGAGACCGAGGCCCCGATGACCAAGGCCTATGGCGAGCGCACGCTGATCGCCAGCCTGGAGGGGGTCTACAAGGCCAAGATCGAGCAGGACTTCAAGGCGACCTCGGACGACGAGATCGTCCGTGTGCGGCTCGACCGCAAGCGCGTGCGGCGGACGGACCTGTTCATCGCCGAAGGCTTCGCGCCGGTGGCCCGCGACCCGAAGACGGGGTTGCCGCCGGATCCGGAGAAGGGTGGGTCTACGGCGCGCTGAGGCTTCGCGGGCGTGGATCGATAAACCCGTAAAACCCCCGCGAAAGCGGGGGCCCAGGTGTTTTATCGTCGAGCAGCGTGCGTTTCAGAAAAAGCCTGGGTCCCCGCTTTCGCGGGGATTTTACGGAAAATGAAAAAGGCTCCCTCTTCGGAGGGAGCCTTTTTTGATCCTAGTCCTTCATCCGCCAGGTCGCGCCGGTCGGGCTGTCCATGACCACGACGCCGAGGGCGTCGAGGTCGCCGCGGATGGCGTCGGCGGCGGTCCAGTCCTTGGCGGCGCGGGCGGCGACGCGGCGGGCCAGCAGGTCTTCGACCTGGGCCTTGAGGTCGTCGGAGGCGTCGCCCTCGAACCAGGCGTCGGGATCGGCCTGCAGGAAGCCCAGCAGGGCGCCGGCCTCGAGCAGGCGCGACTTGTGGATCGCCACCTCGGTCAGGTCGCCGGCGGTGACGGCCTTTTCGATGGCGCTCGACACCTCGAACAGCTTGGCGACGGCGGCGGGGGTGTTGAGGTCGTCGCAGAGGGCGTCCATCACCTCCTGCGGGGCCTCGACGGCCTGGTCGGCGACGACGTCCTTGGCGCGGCGCAGGGCGCCGTAGAGGCGGTCCAGCGACTTCTTGCTCTGCTCGAGCAGCTCGGGCGTCCAGTCCAGCGGCTGGCGGTAGTGGGCCGACAGCAGGGCCCAGCGCACCACCTCGCCCGGCGTGGTCTTCACCAGCTCGTGCGGGATGATGACGTTGCCCAGGCTCTTGGACATCTTCTCGCCGTCCATGTCGAGGAAGCCGTTGTGCATCCAGTAGCGGGCGTAGGTCGGCAGGCCGTGGGCGCAGCGGCCTTGCGCCACCTCGTTCTCATGGTGGGGGAACTGCAGGTCGATGCCGCCGGCGTGGATGTCGATCGGCAGGCCCAGCTGCTTGTCGATCATCGCCGAGCACTCGATGTGCCAGCCCGGACGGCCCGCGCCCCAGGGGCTTTGCCACTCGGGCTCGTTTTCCTTGGAGGGCTTCCACAGCACGAAGTCGGCCGGGTGGCGCTTGTAGGGGGCGACCTCGACGCGGGCGCCGGCGATCATGTCGTCCAGCGGCCTGCCGGAGAGCTGGCCGTAGTCGGCGAAGCTCTGGGTGTCGAACAGCACGTGGCCCTCGGCGGCGTACGCCGAGCCATTGTCGACCAGCTTGCCGATCATCTCGACGATGGCGTCGATGTGGTCGGTGGCCTTGGGCTCCAGGGTCGGGCGCAGGGCTCCGAGGGCGTCGGCGTCCTCGTGATAGGCGGCGAGATAGCGGTCGGTGATGACCTTGATCTCGACGCCCTCGTCGGCGGCCTTCTTGTTGATCTTGTCGTCCACGTCGGTGACGTTGCGGGCATAGACCACCGCCTCGTCGCCGAATTCGTGGCGCAGCAGGCGGAACAGCACGTCGAAGGCCACCACCGGACGGAAGTTGCCGATGTGGGCGTAGCCGTAGACCGTCGGTCCGCAGACATACATCGTCACCCGGTCGCGATCGGCGGGAACGAAGTCGCGCTTCTCGCGCGCCATGGTGTCGTAGAGCCTGATGGTCATGAAAACTCGGTCGCCTTGACGCAGCGGAAGGGTGTTGTCGGAACGAAAAACCGGACCCATATAGCGGGGAGCGAGCCTTCGAACCACGTCTTTGCGACGTGAGAGGCGCGCCCTTTAACGGGTGGCACGCGTAATTCCGGGGCGAACGGCGCTCCGGCGCAACTCAGCCCGTGGAAAGCCCCCTTCGAAAACATGGACGCACTGACCCGCGAGCGAACCCTGATCGGCTCTGATGACAACGCCGGTCTTGATCTTGAACCCGCCCAGCGCCCCAGCCGAGACGAGGCCATGGCCGCGGTGCGGACCCTGCTGGCCTGGGCCGGCGACAACCCCGACCGCGAGGGCCTGCTCGACACGCCCCAGCGCGTGGTCGACGCCTATGGCGAGTGGTTCGCCGGCTATACGGGCGATCCGGCCAAGGAGCTGTCGCGCACCTTCGAGGACGTGCAGGGCTATGACGACATGGTCATGCTGCGCGGCATCGACGTGCAGAGCCACTGCGAGCACCACATGGCGCCGTTCCTGGGCAAGGCCTGGGTGGCCTACATGCCGACCGGCAAGGTCGTGGGGCTGTCGAAGCTGGCGCGCCTGGTCGAGATCTTCGCCAAGCGCCTGCAGACCCAGGAAACCATGACCATGCAGGTCGCCGACGCCATCGAGGACCACCTCTCGGCGGCCGGCGTGGCCGTGCTGATCGACGCCGAGCATCAGTGCATGAGCACCCGCGGCGTGCACCACCACGACGTCTCGACCATCACCACCCAGTTCCGCGGCGTGTTCAAGACCGACAAGGTCTTGCAGCAGCGGTTCATGGATCTGGTGACCCGGAAGTAGGACCTTAGACCCTCCCCCACCTGGGGGAGGTGGCCCGGAGGGCCGGAGGGGGGCCGTTTTCAGCTTCCGCTGAAGCGGCCGCCTATCGCGCCGCTTCCCTCTCCGTCCGCTTCGCGGACACCTCTCCCTTCAGGGAGAGGGTTATTGGATGCGAGCCACCCCGGACCCTAGCTTCGCTCGTAGGCCAGGAGCTCCGCCTCGCCGGCGCTGGTGATGATCCAGCCGGTGCGGCCGCGCTCGGCCAGGCCCAGCTCGGTCAGGCCGCGGGCGTCGGCGATGTTGATCCAGTCGACGTCGTGGCCCTGCTTCTTGCGGGCGAGGTTGCGCAGGGCCGTCACCTGCTCGGGCGAGAGCGCCATCCTATTGGCCGCCCGACAGCGGGTTGGGCGCGACGGCGGCGCGAACGGCGAACGCCCCCAGGCGCTGCTGCAGCCGCACCACCTCGGCCGTGAGGTCGCCGACCTCGGCCTGGAGCTGGGCGTTGCGGCGCTTGAGATACTCGTTCTCCCGCTGGATGCGGTCGGTTTCCTCAGTCATCGGAGCCCTCCAGGCGGGGCGGGCGAGCCGCGGCGCTGCAACGCGCCACCCAGCCCTGTCCGCGCTCACGCGTCATCTGCATGACCGTGAAGTCCTGGATGCCGCCGTCGGGCGAGCCCAGGGTGTAGACGTCGCCGATGACCGGCGGGGTGGCCAGCTGGCCGCCGATCGTGACGCTGAGCGCCTCGTCACGCCAGCCGTAGGTGATCTCGTAATCGTGGCGCCCGAACGGCGCGCTGCCACTGACGCTGCGGGCGCTCATGAGCGCCGGCCAGGAGGAGGCGTCTTCGCGGCCTGGTCGGCCAGGCTGTCGTCGACATGGGCGCGCAGCCCGGCTTCCATCGCCCCCTTGGCGTCGGCGGCGGCGACCGGCTTGGCGAACGCGGCGGCGATGGCGCGATGCGCCAGCAGGCCGGCGGCGTTGAGGTCGGGCTGGAAACGGGCCGCATAGCGCCGCAGGACATCCGACAGGGCCAGCAGGCGAAGATCCCGCGACAGGCGCGGCGAACGCCCTTCGGCCTGCGAAGCGATCGGCGGGTCAGTCGGCGGGAAGCGGGACATCGAGGATCTCCAGGCGCGCGCCGACGCACGTCCTGGCGATAGGACGGCGCGCCGGACGTCGGCGGCGATGAACGAAAACGGCCTTGAACGAAAAGGCCCACGAACGACGCCGGCATGAAACCGGCGGGCCGCCGAACCAGGTCGAGGTCGCCGCGAACGGAACCCCTTGGCGCGCTCTTCGGCGCATGGATCATCATAGCACGAAGCGGGCGATCCCGGCGGGATTTCTCCGGCTCGACGCGCCCCTTGGAACGCCCCTCAGGCCGCCGCGCGGATGCCTTCGCGCAGGCGCTCGACGCAGGCGTCGAGGGGGCGGTGGACGAGGCTGACCAGGACGAAGCTGATCAGCATCAAGAGGTACCAGGCCCCCAGCTTCTCGATGGCGACCATATGCCAGCCGCCGGCCTGGCTGGGATAGATCCAGGCCCCGGCGAAGGTGCCCAGGTTCTCGGCGAACCAGATGAACAGCGCCACCAGCATCAGCCCCAGCAGCAGCGGCATGCGCCGCGCCTGGCGGTCGGGCGTGTAGACGATCCAGGTGCGGCCGAACAGCACCGCCGACAGCACGAAGAGGCCCAGGCGAATGTCGGTCACGTAGTGGTGGGTGAAGAAGTTGACATAGACCAGCACCGCCAGGATGTGGGCGCTCCAGAACGGCGGGTACTTCACGAAGGTGAAGTCGAAGAGCCGCCAGGCGCGGGCGATGTAGCTGCCGACGCAGGCGTACATGAAGCCGGTGAACAGCGGCACGTCGCCGATCCGCAGCACGCTGTCTTCCGGATAGACCCAGGAGCCATGGGCGGTCTTGAAGATCTCCATGGCCGTGCCGACCAGGTGGAAGATCAGGATCACCGCCGCCTCGTCCCAGCGCTCGAGCTTGAGCAGCAGCAGGGCCGCCTGGATGGCGACCGAGGCGATGACGAGGAAGTCGTAGCGCGCCAGCGCCGCGTCCTTGGGCCAGAACAGGAAGGTGCCGACCAGCAGGGCCAGCATCAGGCCGCCGAACAAGCACGCCCAAGCCTGTTTCAGGCCGAACAACAGGAATTCGTAGGCCCTGGCGTTGGCCTTCGAGCGTTCCGCCCAGGGCCGCGCCCAGCGGTCCAAAACCGCCACGCCGCCCTTGATCCTGGACTTGAGGTCCATCGTCCCGTCTTTTCCCGTCCCCCGCCGGATGCGGGAGGCTAGCCCAAACCGGGGGTGTTGCGCCATATGTCTTTGATGACCAGCGCCTTCTTCCCCTCCGCCCCCGACAAGCAAGCCCTGGAACGCGGCCCCGCCCTGGCCCCGCGCTTCGACGCCAACGGCCTGGTGGCGGCGGTGGCCCAGCACGCCGACACCGGCGAGATCCTGATGCTGGCCTGGATGAACGACGAGGCCCTGAAGCTCACCCTGGAGACGGGCGTCGCCCACTATTTCAGCCGTTCGCGAAACGGCCTGTGGAAGAAGGGCGAGACCAGCGGCCAGCTGCAGATCGTCAGCGAGGTCCGCGTCGACTGCGACCAGGACGCCGTGGTGATCAAGGTGCGGCCGCAGGGCGACGGCGGGGCCTGCCACGTCGGCTTCCGCTCGTGCTTCTATCGCGTCTGGGAGAACGGCCAGCTGGTCGAGCGGGAGGAGGACCACATCCATGACCACGCCTGAGGCCCTCGTCGCCTTCACCCTGGCCGCCAGTCTGCTGACCATCACGCCCGGGCTCGACACCGCCCTGGTGCTGCGCAGCGCCGCCACCGAAGGCCCGCGCCGCGCGGCCGCGGCGGCCATGGGCATCGGCGTGGGCTGCCTGATCTGGGGCATGGCCGCGGCCTTCGGGGCCGGGGCGCTGCTGACCGCCTCGGAGATCGCCTACACGGCGCTGAAGTGGGCGGGCGCGGCCTATCTGGTGTGGATGGGCGTGAAGATGCTGATCAAGCCCCGCGACCGCTTCGAGCCGGGCGCGGTGTCGCCGACCGGCGGCGGCATCGCGGATTCGTTCCGGCGCGGCCTGTTCACCAACCTGCTCAATCCCAAGGTCGGGGTGTTCTACATCTCGTTCCTGCCGCAGTTCATCCCGACGGGCGCCAACCCCGGGGTGTTCGGCACGCTGCTGGCCGGGATCCACGTGCTGCTGGGCCTGGCCTGGGCCGGCCTGCTGATCGCCGCCACCGCCCCGCTGGCCGGCCTGCTGCGGGAAGCGGCCGTGGTGCGGTGGCTGGATCGCGTCAGCGGCGGGGTGTTCATCGCGTTTGGGCTGCGGCTGGCGCTGGAGCGGCGGTAGTATTGATCCCTCTCTCTTGGAGAGAGGGAGGGGCCCGCCGCGAAGCGGTGGGAGGGTGAGAGGTTTCACCCTCGGCAGGAAAACCTCGATTCCTTCCGTTGCTTCGGCCAAGGGCGCGCACTCACGCTGCCGCCATGAACGCGACCGCCAACGCCCGCCGCCTGCGTCGGGGCCAGACCCTCGCCGAGAAGACGCTGTGGGCGCTCGTCCGCAATCGCCGCCTGGGCGGGTTCAGGTTCCTGCGACAGGAGCCGATAGATCGCTACTTCGTCGACTTCGTCTGCGAAGCGGGCAAGCTGATCGTCGAGCTGGACGGCGCTTCCCACGAGGGGCGCGAAGACCACGACGAGCGCCGTACGCAAACTCTGGAGCTGTTCGGCTATTTGGTTCTGAGAATCCGCAACGAGCAGGTTCTCGCCGACCCGGGCGGGACGGCGGATGAGATCCTCGCGGCGCTTCGTTCTGGCAGGCTGTAACCTCTCACCCTCCCACGCCTTCGGCGCGGGCCCCTCCCTCTCTCAAAGAGAGAGGGGTCGATAGGGCGGTCTTACCTCACGCCTCGCTCAGCGCCTTGACCCCGCCGCCATCCGCCGGGGTGACCACGAACGTCTTCAGCACGCTGGTCGTGTAGTCGGTCGACAGGATGGTCGAGACGGCGATCAGTTCGCCGGTCGCCTTGCCCTTTTCCAGCGTCAGCAGGACGAAGCCCTTGGCGCTGGGGTGGGCGTATTTCACTTCCTTGTTGCGCTGGACGAAGGCCTCGCCGATCGGGGCGCCGGGCATGATGTCGCCGTAGCCGGGCGAGGTGACCGAGGTGGCCCCGAACTCGGCGGCGACGCGGGTCGAGCCGGCGTCGTCCCACAGCTCGTTGGCCCAGAACATGTGGCTGTCGCCGGCCAGGACGATCGGGGTCGCCTGGCTGGCCTTGAAGATGTCGTAGACCCGCTGGCGATCGACCGGATAGCCGTCCCAGGCGTCGAGGTTGGAGGGGATGTCGAAGGCCGACATGGCCACGCCCCCGGCCACCCGGCCGCGGGCGTATTCGGGCAGGGCCGCCAGCATGGCGTCGAACTTCTCGTCGCCCATTGTGGCCTTGAGGTTGGGCGGGGCGACGCGGGCCATGACCACCTGGTTGCCCAGCACCTGCCAGGCCGTGCCGGCCTTGACCGAGGCGTCGACCTCGCGGGCCAGCCACTGCTCCTGGCCCTCGCCCATCATCCGGCGCGAGGGATCCTTCCACTTGGCGACGAAGGCGGCGATGTCGGGCTTGCCGTCGGCGGTCTTGGGCAGGTCGCGCTCGTAGGTCAGCTGCTCGGTGCGGGCGGTCAGGCGGGTCTCGACCATCAGGAGGGTCGCGACATCGCCGAACTGGAAGCGGCGCCAGGCGGCCTCGGGCAGGGTTCCGCTGGACGGCTCGCGGATCGGCATCCACTCGTAATAGGCCTTGAGCGCGGCGGCCTTGCGGGCGGCCCAGTCGCCTTCGCCCTTGTCCGGATCATGATTTTCCGCCCCGCCGACCCAGCTGTCGTTGGCGGTCTCGTGATCGTCCCAGACGACGATCCACGGCGCGCGAGCGTGGGCGGCCTGCAGCATCGGGTCGGTCTTGTAGAGGGCGTGGCGGCGGCGATAGTCCGACAGGCTGACGATCTCGTGCGGCGGATCCGGCTGGCGCTGGGCGGCGACCGGCGAGCTCATGCCGTAGTCCTTGGGACCGCCGCCGTATTCGTAGATGTAGTCGCCCAGGTGCAGCACGGCGTCGACGCGCGGCAGCTTGGCGATGGCGTCGTAGGCGTTGAAGTAGCCGTTCGGATAGAGCGAGCAGGAGGTGACGGCCAGGACCACGTCCTTGACGCCGCTCTGCGGCAGGGTGCGGGTCGCGCCCGTGATCCCCTCGCCGACCGGCTTGCCGGCCTTCAGGACGCGGAAGCGGTAGTGATAGTCCGTGCCCGGCTTGAGGCCCGTGGCGTCGATCTTCACGGTCCAGTCGCGGCCGGCGTCGGTGAGGGTCCGGCCCTGGGCGACGAGGGTCTTGAAGTCGGGGTCGGTCGCCACTTCCCAGCGGACGGCGACCGGGGCGGTGGCGCCGCCTGCCGTCGCGCCTTGGGGCGTGACGCGGGTCCAGAGGATGACGCGGTCGGCCAGCGGGTCGCCCGAGGCCAGGCCGTGCAGGAACTTCACCTCGCCCTCGAAGGGCTTGGGAGCGGCGGCGGCGACCGGCGTGGCCGCGCCCGTGCCGAGCAGGGCCAGAAGCCCGCGACGATCGATCTTCATTGTACGCACTCCCCGACGGGACGCCCACGGCGTCTGCAAGCGGCGTTAGCGACGAGCGGCGACAGACATGTGACGCACGCCGTTCGCTCGGCGGTTTCTTGTGACCGACGCGGACGATGGCTCAACGGCGCCATTTATCAACCCGTCATTCCCGCCCTTGTGGCGGGAACCCCTGGCTCCGTACGCACGTGAAGTTGCGGCGGATCGCTGGCGATCCGCCTCTTCCGCCCTTACGGCTGAAAGAGGGGTTCCCGCCACAAGGGCGGGAATGACGGGAGAAATTAAGGGATCACGCCCGCCGCAGCGGCGCCGGTCCGCGATAGAGCCGGCGCCAGATCCATTCCAGCGGACCCATGGTGAAGCGCTCCAGCCACCACCGCGACCACAGGATCTGGACGATCCAGATGGCCACGACGATCAGGGCCAGGGCCGGGCGGTCCAGGCGCGCGTAGAGGCCAAGGCCGCGTCCGCCGTAGAAGATGGCGGTCATGATCAAGGACTGGGAAAGGTAGTTGGTGAAGGCCATCTGGCCGACCGGCGCGAGGACGGCGGGGATCTTGCGCCAGACGCCGGCCGAACGCGCGGCCAGGGCCATCAGTCCGACATAGGCCAGGGTGGTCAGGGGGGCGGTGATGGTCTGCAGGCCCTCGGCCAGATGCAGCACCGGCTGGGCCATGCCGCCCAGCACAAAGGTGAAATAGGCCCAGCCGGTCGCGGCCAGGGCCAGGAGGCCGACGGCGATCAGCACGCCGTAGGTGCGCTTCGAGGCCTCGCCGGTGAAGACGCCGGTCTTGAAGGCGCCCAGGCCGATCATCATCAGGCTGGTCGTCAGCAGGAAGATGATCGGCTCGTAGGGCAGGCTTTCCAGCCGCTCGCGGGCGTTGATGATCATCGACTGGATGAAGTCGCCGCGATAGGCCGCGATCGCCGCCGCGCCCTTGGCCGCCTCGCGGGCCGCTTCGGCCGCCGTTTCGGACGGCGGCTCGCCCGACAGCAGCGCCAGGCCCAGGGCGGTCAGGACGGCGAACACCAGCCACACCCCCACGCCCCAGCCCAGCAGCCGCCGCGCCGGCCACGACCGCGCCTGGGCCACCGCGAAGCCGGCCAGGGCGTAGCTCAGCAGCACGTCACCCCACCAGATGGCGAAGCCGTGGGCGATCCCGAAGGCCAGCAGCCAGAAGAGGCGCCGATGCAGCAGGCGATCCCCTTCCTTGCCCCCGTCCCGCCCCCGCTCGCCGCCGACCAGGAACATCGAGATCCCGAACAGCATCGAGAACAGGGTCACGAACTTGCGCTGGAACAGCCACTGGGTGACCAGCCACACCGACATCGTCTGCGGCCCGGTCCCGAACGGCCAGGCCGTCACGCTGTCGCTGAGATCGAGCGGAAAGGCGAACGCCGGCGCGTTGCACAGCAGGATGCCCAGCACGCCAAGGCCGCGCAGCGCGTCGAGCAGGAGGATGCGGTCTTTGTCGGCGGCCATGCGGCGCTTGCCCCGGGGTTGAGTCGGGGGATGGTGACCGGCTTCGCGGGCGGCGTCAGCCTTTTAGCGCCCTTCCCCCTTGATGGGGGAAGGGTCGGGGATGGGGGTGACTGCTGAGCTGGCGGCGGCGCCAGGCATTTACCGTCGTATTCACCCCCACCCCTGCCCCTCCCCCATCAAGGGGGAGGGGTGGAGAACGTGGAGAGGGACTTTCCGATCAGCCCTGAACCGACAGCTCCCGCAGCGCCGCGTTGGCGATGGTGAGCTTGGCGAAGGTCCAGCCGCCGCCGGCCTGTTCGATGTCTTCCACCGTGCGCTTGGCGGCCTTGACGCGGTCGGCGCGCAGGGCGGCCCACGAGGTCACGGCGGCCTTGGCCGAGCTCTCGTCATCGCCGGCCTGGGCGTTGGCGGCGAACTTGAGGACCGCCTGGGTGATGGCGGCCTGCTCGAACAGCAGGTCCTCGATCAGGCGACGGACGGCCAGGCGCTCGAAGCTGTCGCCGCCGACGAACTGGCCGGCCGCCCAGCGCAGGCGGTCGAAGCCCAGCGCCGCGCCGACCTGGTGGTAGAGGCGGGCGACGTTCTCGACGCTCCAGCTGGAGGCGTTGCCGATGTCGACGAGGTCGGCGGCCGTGGTCGTCGGCTGCAGGGCGGCGACCGCTTCGGCCAGCGCCTGCGGGGCGCCGTCGGCGACATAGGCCTTGGCGCGCTTGGCCGTGGTCTTCTGCTCGAAGGTCGACAGGATCGTCGGGGTCAGGCCCTTGAGGGCGGCGACCGACGGACCGTAGGCCTCGACCAGCTGCTTGACGCTGGACTTGTCGCGGAAGGCGCGGCGAGCCAGCCAGAAGGTCAGGCTGCGCAGGGCGTAGGCCAGAGCCTTGTAGAGGGCCGTCTGTCCGTCGGCGCCGGCCTGGTTGTCGAGGGCCGAGACCTGGTCCCACAGGGCGTCGATCCCGAGGATCTCGCGGGCGGCGGCGAAGCCGACCACCAGGGCCTCGACGTCGCAGCCGGCGGCCGCCTTCAGGCGGCTCGGGAAGGTCGGGCCGCACATGTTGACCATCTGGTTGCCGACCACCGTGGCGATGATCTCGCGCTTCAGGCGGTGCTTCTGCATGGCGTCGGCATAGACGCCCAGCGCCTTGGGGAAGTAGCCGTGCAGGGTGGCCTGGAACCAGGGATCATCCGGCGCGCGCGAGGCGATGATGTCGTCGAACAGATCAAGCTTGCCGTAGGCCAGCAGCACGGCCAGTTCCGGACGGGTCAGGCCCTTCTTGGCCTGGGCGCGATCGGCCAGGACGGCGGCCTCGGGCAGGCCCTCGACCTTGCGGTCGAGACGGCCGCGACCTTCCAGCTCGCTCATGAAGCGGGCGTGGGAGTCGAGCTCCTCGACGCTGTCGCTTTCCAGCAGGGTCAGCGCCAGGGTCTGGTCGTAGTTGTGCTCCAGCACGTGATGGGCGACGTCGTCGGTCATCGAGGCCAGCAGGGTGTTGCGGCTGGGACGATCAAGGTCGCCCGAGCGCTCCAAGAGGCCCGTGAGGATCTTGATGTTGACCTCGTGGTCGGAGCTGTCGACGCCGGCGCTGTTGTCGATGGCGTCGGTGTTCAGGTGACCAGAGGCTTGCGCGAACTCGATGCGGCCGGCCTGGGTGAGGCCCAGATTGGCGCCCTCGCCCACCACCTTGACCCGCAGGTCCGAGCCGTTGACGCGGATGGCGTCGTTGGCCTTGTCGCCGGCGTCGGCGTTGGTCTCGCCCTTGGCCTTCACATAGGTGCCGATGCCGCCGAGATAGAGCAGCTCGGCGCGCGACTTGAGGATTGCCGTCATCAGCTCGGCCGGCGAGACGCTGGCGGCCTTCAGATCCAGCATGGCCTGGACCTCGGGCGACAGCGGAATCTCCTTCTGGTTTCGCGGCACGATGGCCCCGCCCTTGGAGAGCTTGCTGGCGTCATAGTCGGCCCAGGACGAGCGCGGCAGCTTGAACATGCGGTGGCGCTCTTCCCACGAGGTCGCGGGATCCGGATCCGGGTCGAGGAAGATGTGGCGATGGTCGAAGGCGGCCAGAAGCCTGGTCTGCTTGGACAGCAGCATGCCGTTGCCGAACACGTCGCCCGACATGTCGCCGACGCCCACGACGGTGAAGGGCTGGGTCTGGATGTCCTTGCCCAGTTCGCGGAAGTGGCGCTTGACCGCTTCCCAGGCGCCGCGGGCGGTGATGCCCATGACCTTGTGGTCGTAGCCGACCGAGCCGCCCGACGCGAAGGCGTCGCCCAGCCAGAACCCGTAGGACTCCGCCACGCCGTTGGCGATGTCGGAGAAGGTGGCCGTGCCCTTGTCGGCGGCGACGACCAGATAAGGGTCCTCGCCGTCGTGGACGACCACGGCGTCAGGCGCGATCACCTTGTTGTCGGCGTCGATGTTGTCGGTGATGTCCAAGAGGCCGAACAGGAAGGTCTTGTAGGCGCGGATGGCCTCGGCCTGGATGGCGTCGCGGTCGCCGCCGCGCGGCAGCTGCTTGGGATAGAAGCCGCCCTTGGAGCCGACCGGCACGATGACGGCGTTCTTGACCTGCTGGGCCTTCACCAGACCCAGGACTTCGGTGCGGAAGTCGTCGCGGCGGTCGGACCAGCGCAGGCCGCCCCGGGCGACGGGACCGAAGCGCAGGTGCACGCCCTCGACATGCGGGGCCGAGACGTAGATCTCACGATAGGGCTTGGGCGCGGGCAGGTCGGCCAGTTCGCGCGAGGCGATCTTGAAGCTGATGTGCGGCTTGGCCGCGCCGTCCTCGCCCGTCTGGTAGAAGTTGGTGCGCTGGATCGCGCCCACGAGGGCGGCGATGCGGCGCAGGGCCCGGTCGGCGTCGAGGCTTTCGACCGCCTGCAGGGCCTCGGTGATCTTGTCGGCGACCGCGACGGCCTGCTCCTTGCGGGCGTCCAGATCGGCGGCGATGGCCGGGTCGAACTTGATGCGGAAGAGATCCAGGATCAGGCGGGCCACGCCCGGATTGTCGGCCAGGGCGGCCTCTTGCACCGCCTGCGACGGGTCCAGGCCCGTCTGCTGGCGATAGCGGGCCAGGGCGCGGACCAGGGCGGCCTCGCGCCAGTCGACGCCCAGCTCCAGCACCAGGCGGTTGAAGCCGTCGCTTTCGGCGCGGCCGGTCCAGATGGCCACGAAGGCGGCCTCGAAGGCGCCCTTCACGTCGGCGAAGGCCAGATGCTCGCCCTGCTCGTCGCGCAGCACGAACTCATGCACCCAGGTCGGCGAGATCAGGCCGTCGACGATCGGCTTCAGCTTGAAGCCGTCCTCGATCAGGGCTTTCAGGCCCATGTGCTCGAGGATCGGCAGCACGTCGGCCAGGGGCGCGGCGGCGCCGGGGCGATAGAGCTTGAAGCGGAAGGTCAGGGCGTCGTCGCCCTCGCGGCGGAAGGCGCGCACGCGCACGGCCTCGCCGGACTTCAGGTCATCGACGACGGCGATGTCGGCCAGGGCCTCGGGGGCGTCGTACTGGTCGCGATAGCCGGGCGGGAAGGCGCCGGCCCAGCGGGAGAGGGTGTCGACCACCGGACGGGTGGCGCCGCGCTCGCGGACGATGGCCTCGAAGCGGTCGTCCCAGGTGCGGGTGGTCTCGGCGATGGCCGCTTCCAGGGCCGCCAGGTCCGGGTCGCCGTGCTGGCCCGGCTTGACGCCGAGGATGTAGTGCACGCGCGCCAGGGGGGCGTCGGAGAAGCTGGGATAATAGGCCGAGACGCGGCCGTCGAAGGCCTGGCTGAGCAGCTCGCCGGCCCGTTGGCGCACGCCGGAGTCATAGCGCTCGCGCGGGACGAACAGCAGGGCCGAGATGAAGCGGTCGAACGGATCGCGGCGGGTGAACAGGCGCACGCGCGGACGGTCGTAGAGGTGCAGCACGCCGAGCGCCATGGAGAGCAGGTCGCCCTCCTCGATCTGGAACAGCTCGTCGCGCGGCCAGGTCTCGAGGATGTTGCGCAGGCGCTTGCCGTTGTGGCTGTCGGGATCCTTGCCGGCCTGATCGAGCACGTGTTCGACCTTGCGGCGGATCAGCGGCACCTCGTGGGCGGGGGTCTCGTAGGCCTCGGCGGTGAACAGGCCGACGAACCGGACCTCGCCCGAGGGCTTGCCGTCGGGGCCGTAGCGGCGGATGCCGACATAGTCCATGTAGCCGCGGCGGTGGACCTTGGAGCGCAGGTTCGACTTGGCCACGACCAGGGGCGCGCCGAGCAGCAGGTGGTCGCGGACCTGGGGCGACAGGATCGCCGGCTCGCTCTCGCGGCGCAGGACGGTGCGGGTCTGGTCGCGCAGGACGCCCAGGCTGCCTTCCGGCTGGTACAGCGGCTCCTCGGCCGCGTAGCCGCCCTCGCTGGTGCGGGGGTAGTCGTAGACCCGCGCGCCCAGGAACACGAAGTGGTCGCCTTCCAGCCAGTCGAGGAAGGCCAGGCCCTCGGCCCGCTCGTCGGCGGGCAGGTCGACGCCCGCGCCGCGCAGCTCGTCGATCGTGCGGCGCATCAGGGCGCGCATGGCGTCGAAGTCGTCGACGGCCAGGTGGACGTCGGCCAGGGCGTCGCGGACGGCGGTCAGCAGGGCCTGCTCGCGGTCCTGGCCGACGGGCTCGAGCCAGACCTGGATCAGCGAACGGCGCTGGCCGGCCAGTTCGACCATCGGGTGGAACATGGCGCGCACCGAGAAGCCGGTCTCGGCGATGGCGCCCATGATGCTGTCGACGAGGAAGGGACGGTCGGGCTGGACGATCTCGAGCACGTCGCCGCCTTCGGCCGCGCGGACGCGCAGGGCCAGGGGCTGGTCGGCGGCGGATTCGGCGAAGCGCCAGAGTTCGGCGAGACCGGCGGCCACTTCGGCGGGTCCGACGCCGGGCAGCTCCTCAGCCGACCAGTCTTCCGACGCCAGGGCCGCGAACTGAGCCTGGGGCGGGGAAAGCGATCCGCCCAGCGCCGCGGCCAGGGCCGCGCTCAGAGCGTTTGACGCCTGCTGGTTCGCCTTGCGGTCATTTTCGCCGACCATGGGTATTTCCTCGCGAATTTTTGGCGACAACCTAGCCCTTTCCCACGCGCGTTCAACACACGCGCCTGAGAACCGAACAATATTTTGCCTAAACTGCCAAATTCCGAAGGATGCGCCACCCACATTTCTAGCCGAGCCGGATGACCGTTGATTGTTCGGAAATGCCGTCCGGAAACGGAAGCGCCGCCGGTGGGGGGAGACCGGCGGCGCAGGCCCGCCTTGGGGGGAGCGGCGGGCTGTTTCCGCTTACGACGCGCCAGGTAAAGCAGGCTGGCGTCGCGCGGGACCGGGGTGGGGGCTCCCGGTACGAGACTTAGATAGGCGCGCCTTTTCGGAATTTAAGCCCCTTTTTTCAAACTTGGCTTTTTTCTCGCCGAACCCTGTTTGGCAACGCCCGCGGGGCCGTGCTCGACGGCTTTCTCGCCGCTGGGATCGCCGTCTTCCGACAGCAGGATGGCGATCCAGCGGGTGCCGTCGAACTGGGCCAGGATCAGCATCACGGCCACGGTGAGGGGCGTGGACAGGAACATGCCGGTGACGCCCCACAGGGCGCCCCAGACGGCCAGCGACAGCAGCACCACCGTCGGGTCCATGTTCAGGCTGTCGCCCTGCATGCGCGGCAGCACCACGTTGCCGACCACGAAGTAGATCACCTGCAGGGCGGCGGCCAGGATGATGGCCGGCAGCAGGGTGTGATTGAACTGCACCAGGGCGAACAGCGGCGGCAGGATGCAGCCGACGGCCCCGCCCAGGATCGGGATGTAGCTGGCGATGAAGATCAGGAAGGCCCAGAAGAAGGCGTTGTCGAGCCCGACCAGGGCCATGACCGCCCAGGCGGCGATGGCGATGATCAGGCCGGTGACGGTCTGGATCCACAGGTACTGCTCCACCCCGTTGCGGATGCGCTGGAACAGGGCCATCGAGCGGTCGCGCTCGGCGTGATGCGGGAACAGGGCGACGATCTTGCGCGAGAAACCCCGGCGCGAGGCGACGATGAAGCCCAGATAGATCAGCACCAGCACGGCGTTGGAGGCGAAGTTCTGCAGGCTGCCTGCGACGGCGCCGACATATTGCTGCGGATTGAGCTGGGCGATCAGGTCGTCGATGGTCGGCGGCACTTGAACGCCCACCAGGCCGGTGACCTTGGCGATCACTTCGTTGAGGCGCGGGGCGTAGGCCTTGGCCTGGCCGACGAACTCGGCGCCGTTGTCGACCACGATCCACACCGAGCCGCCGAACAGCAGCAGCGACAGCAGGATCGCCATCGGCAGGGCCAGGCGCTGCGGGAACTTCGGCACCCGGTTGCTCAGCACCCGGGCGAAACTGTCGATCATCACCGCCAGAAAGGCGGCCAGGGCCAGCGGGGTGAGGATGTCGCGCGCGAAGTACATGGCCGCGCCGGCGGCCACCACCGCCAGGAAGACGACGGCGTTGCGGCTGGTGATCGAGGGCGGAGCGGTCGTCATCGACGGGAATCTCTTTTGACGTAAGTCTTGGGGACCATTGTTCAGCCGGAATGGCGAAGGACAAGGCTTAGAGCTAGGCTTAAGCCTCAATCATGTAGGGAAGTTGCGCATGACCCTGGAGATCGGCGACGGCGAGATCCTCATTGGGCTTGGTGAGGGGCCGGTCACACAGCGGCTGGACCGCTCCAACCGCCACGGCGTGGTGGCCGGCGCGACGGGCACCGGCAAGACGGTGACCTTGCAGATCATGGCCCAGGCCTTCGCCGACGCCGGGGTGCCGGTGTTCGCCGCCGACGTGAAGGGCGACCTCTCGGGCGTCGCCGCCCCGGGCACGCCCAACGAGAAGATGCTGGCCCGCGCCGCCTCGATGGATATCGCGCTCAGCCCCGGCGCGCCCCCGACCATCTTCTGGGACCTGTTCGGCGAGAAGGGTCACCCGATCCGCACGACCATCTCGGAGATGGGGCCGGTGCTGCTGTCGCGCCTGCTGGAACTCAACGACGTGCAGGAAGGGGTGCTGACCATCACCTTCCACGTCGCCGACAAGGACGGCCTGCTGCTGCTTGACCTGAAGGATCTTCAGGCGGCGCTGAAATACGTGGCCGACCACGCCGCCGACATCGGCACCCAGTACGGCAACGTCTCGCCGGCCACGGTGGGCGCGATCCAGCGCAAGCTCCTGACCTTGCAGACGCAGGGCGCCGAGCACTTCTTCGGCGAGCCGGCCCTGAAGCTCTCCGACATCATGCGCATCGACGTGACGGGGCGCGGCTACGTCAACATCCTGGCGGCCGACAAGCTGATCCAGTCGCCCAAGCTCTATTCGACCTTCCTGCTGTGGCTGCTGTCGGAGCTGTTCGAGGAGTTGCCCGAGGTGGGCGATCCGGAGAAGCCCAAGCTCGTCTTCTTCTTCGACGAGGCGCACCTGCTGTTCAACGACGCGCCCAAGCCGCTGATCGAGAAGATCGAGCAGGTGGTGCGACTGATCCGCTCCAAGGGCGTGGGCATCTATTTCGTCACCCAGAACCCGGCCGACATTCCCGACGCGGTGCTGGGCCAGCTGGGCGCTCGGGTGCAACACGCCCTGCGCGCCTACACCCCCGCCGACCAGAAGGGGCTGAAGGCGGCGGCCCAGTCGTTCCGGGTCAATCCGGCCTTCGACACCGCCGAGACCATCCAGGCCCTGGGCGTGGGCGAGGCGCTGATCTCGGTGCTCGACGCCAAGGGCGCGCCGACCGTGGTGCAGAAGACCCTGATCCGTCCGCCGGCCTCGCGCCTGGGTCCGCTGACCCCGGAGGAACGCGCCGCCGCCGTCGCCAAGAGCCCGGTCGCCGGCCTCTACGACCAGGTGCAGGACCGCGCCTCGGCCTACGAGACCCTGCAGGGCCGCGCCGCCCAGGCCCAGAAGGACGCCGCCGCCGCAGAGGACGCGGCCGAGGCCGAGCGCCAGCGGGCGGCCGAGGAGAAGGTGCGCGAGCGCCAGCGGGCTCAGGAGGAACGCGAGGATGCGCGGGCTTCGCGGCCTCGGGCGTCGAACCGCCAGGGCATGGCCGAGACCTTCGCCAAGTCGCTGATCCGCACGGTGGCGTCTCAGGCGGGGCGGGAGATCATGCGTGGGCTGCTGGGGGGCTTGAGCAGAAGGCGGTAAACGCTTGGTTTGCCAGCCCACTAGCCAGGAATGCCAACAGAGGTCGTAGTCCGCTGCCTGCCGTCCTTTAGCTTTCGCCTGGACATGCGACGGCAGTTCCTGGCCCGTCCCCGGAATGGCAAGGGAGGGGTTTCGTTCCCCTCCCTCTAACGTTCTATACTCAAAGCCATCTCCGGATTGAATTACCAACGACAGAAGCTATCGGTCTCCAACCGGAACTGGATCAAGTACTGCGCGATGCTGGTATTCGCGATGCAGGCCTGGAATGTTCCCGAGAAAGCCTCCCAAGCACCCGGACCTCCTGTAATGAGGGCAGTGGCACCGGACGCAGCTGCACCTTGAATAGCGCAGTTGGTTGCAACTTGTTGCACCCGGCCGATCAGTTCATCGCCATTGCTAGTCAGGTCGGCTTTGATCCGGCCATGCAATTCTTGTGGCCCGGAGATGTAAGTCGGGCTCGGTGTGCCGAAAAGTCCGTCGTTACGCCACTCAACCTTGCGGCACTCGTCTAAATTCATCCAGCCGTGCCAAAGTTCGATCGTCTTTGCCGAAGCCGGCAGCGCGGAAATAGCCAAAGCAGCGATCGAACCAGCCGTCGTCGCCATCGCTTTGCGGAAAATCTTCATCGCTCAATCTCCACGACTATTGAGTGAGCTTCAGTGGGCCTTGGCAGATCCCCGCTTCTGAAGCGCCTCCCCAACGAAGGCATGGAGGTTTTGTCATGGTGACGCTGAACACGTTCTGAGAACGTTGTTATTTTTCATTCATACTTAAGGTTGTGATCCTTGGTTAAAGTTGCCATTTGACGCGGAGCTCCCGGGCAACAGATCAGCGCACAGCCTCGGCCAGCGCGCTTCGCAGTTGCTCTATCCGGAACGGCTTGCGCAGGACCGGCCAGGGGGAGTCCTCCAGGGCGGCGGCCAGGCGGTCGCCGGCGTAGCCGGTGGTCAGCAGCACGGCCATGTCGGGGTCGCGCTGGACGGCGATGCGGGCCAGTTCGACGCCGCTGACGCCGCCGGGCATGACCAGATCCGACAGCAGCACGTCGAACGGCGGCTCGGCCTCCAGGCGGGCCAGGGCCGCGTGGCCGTGCTCGGCGACCACGACGATGCAGCCCATTTCCGAAAGCGCGCCCTCGGTGATGGCCCGGACGCTGGCGTCGTCCTCGACCAGCAGCACGCGCACGCCCGACAGATCGGCGGCCGGACCGGCCTCGACGACGATCGCCCCCGCCGCCTCGGGCGCGGCGGCCGGCAGGTGCAGCGACACCGTCGTGCCCCGGCCCTCCTGGCTGTCGATGGTCACCGCCCCGCCGCACTGGCGCACGAAGCCGTAGACCTGGGCCAGGCCCAGGCCGGTGCCCTTACCGACCTCCTTGGTGGTGAAAAACGGCTCGAACACCCGGCCCAGCACCTCGGGCGACATGCCGTGGCCGGTGTCGGTGACGGCGACCCGCACATAGTCGCCGGCCGGGGCCTCGCCCGCCTGGCCGTCAACCAGCGCCTCGGCGGTGACCGAGACGGTGATGGTCCCGGCGTCGGGAGTGGCGTCGACGGCGTTGACGACGAGGTTGAGCAGGGCCGCCTCGAACTGGGCGGCGTCGACGCGGCTGGCGCCGGCCCGCGGGTCGGCCTCGACCACCAGGGTCTTGGCGTCGCCGGCCGCGCGACGGACCAGGGGCTCGACCTGCAGGATCAGGCCGGCGATGTCGACGACCTCCAGCTTGAGTTCCTGGCTGCGCGAGAAGGCCAGCAGCTGGCGGGTCAGGCGCTCGCCGCGCTGGCCGGCCGCCAGGGCCGCCTCGCCCAGCCGCTGCACCCGGGCGACGTCGCCGGGCTTCTTGAGGATCATGTCCAGCCCGCCGACCATCACGGTCAGCAGGTTGTTGAAGTCGTGGGCCACCCCGCCGGTCAGGCGGCCGACCGTCTCCAGCCGCTGGGCCTGGGCGAGCGCCGCCTCGGCCTTGGCGCGCTCGGCGATGCTGGCCTCCAGGGCGGCCGTGCGCTCGACCACGCGGGCCTCGAGTTCAAGGGTGGTCTCGACGACCTCGGTATTGTCGAAGCAGCTACCGATATAGCCCTGGAACTGGCCGTAGGCGTCGTGGCGCGGGGCGCCGGCGCTGCTGATCCAGCGCCAGGCGCCGTCGGCGCGCTTCAGCCGGAAGGCGGCGCGGAACGGCTGGCGAAGCTTGGTGGCGGCCAGCACCTCGGCCTCGGCGGGACCCAGGTCGTCGGGATGGACGCCGTGCGCCCAGCCCCTGCCCGTCTCTTCCTCCAGCGAGCGGCCGGTGAACTTCAGCCAGGCGTCGTTGAACCAGACGCAGTCGCCGCCGACGTCGGATATCCAGATCATCACCGGGGCGGCGTTGGCCACGCCCCGGAACTGCTCCTCGCTGGTGCGCAGGGCGGCGGCGGCCTGGCGCTCGCGCGTCACGTCGCGGAAGGTGATGGCCAGGCCCTCGCTGATCCGCACGCCGGACGAGCGCACCCAGCGCGGCTCGCCGTCGATCACCCGCATCAGCTCCAGGTCGTCGGGCCCCCCCTCGTCGAGCAGCCGCGTCAGGCGCGAGAGCATCTGCTCGCCGGTGTCGTCGCGAAAGACGTCGCGCACCCGGCGGCCGGTCAGGGTGGAGATCCCCTTGGGCCGCATGGCCTGGGCGGCGGGGTTGGCGTAGGTCCAGCGGAAGTCGACGATCTGGCCGCCGCGGCGAAGCGGTTCGAGGATGACGAAGGCGTCGAGCGAGGCCTCCTGGGCGATGCGAAACCGCTCCTCGGCCGCAAAACCGTTGCGCACCGCCAGCCTAAGCGCCGCGACGAACAGCACGATCAGGCCGGCGCTCACGGCAAAGGTCGCCAGCTGGGCGGCCTCGACGGCGTCCAGCGGCCCCATCCACAGGAGCTTTACCAGCAGGGCGCTGGCGGCGACCGCCAGCAGACCGCCCCACAGGCCGCCGACCAGGGCGGCCAGCATCACCGCCACGAAGAACGGCGGGAAATTGCTCGGATGGTTGGTCAGGGCGACGGCGCCGACGCGCGCCGCGGCCGCCAGCCCCACGGCCAGGACCACGAGGCACAGCCGAAGGATCGGCCGATCGACGGACGAGGCGAAGCGGATCGCCGTCCGACTGAGGAATTGGCCCATGCCGCCGCCCTAGATCACGCGCACACCCCAACAGGGCGCGTGAGCTAACGCCCCTCAGCGGTGAAGGTTCCGGTGGATCAGGCCGCGCCGCGAACCTTGACCTTGGGAGCCTTGGCGGCTTCAGGGAGGGGCTCGAACACCGCGGCGGCGCTGGCCAGGGTCCAGGCCGACAGGCTGTCGAGCGGGCCCGGACGGCCGATGGCGTAGCCCTGCAGCTCGGCGCAGGCCTCGCCGCGCAGGAAGTCGATCTGCTCCTGGGTCTCGACGCCCTCGGCCACGACCGGGATCTCCAGGCTGCGGCCCAGGCCCAGCACGGCGCGCACGATGACGGTGGCGCGGTCGTGGCGGTGGATGTTCTCGACGAAGCTCTTGTCGATCTTGATCTTGTCGAACGGGAACGACTGCAGGGTCGATAGCGACGAGAAGCCGGTGCCGAAGTCGTCCATGGCGATGCGCACGCCCAGGGCCTTCAGACGGCGCAGGTTGTCGAGCGCGCGCTGGTAGTCCTTGAAGAGGGCGCTTTCGGTGATCTCCAGCTCCAGTCGCGAGGGCGACAGGCCGGTGGCGATCAGCACCTCGTGCACCAGGGTGGGCAGGTTGGGCTGGTTCAGCTGCAGCGGCGACAGGTTGACGGCGATGCGCAGCGGGCGGTCCCAGCTGGCGGCGTCGGCGCAGGCCCGGCGCAGGACCCACTCGCCCAGCTGGGTGATCAGGCCGTTCTCCTCGGCCACCGGGATGAAGTCCAGCGGCGGGACCATGCCGCGCACCGGGTGCTTCCAGCGGACCAGGGCCTCGAAGCCGCAGACCTCGCCGTCGGCGGCGCGGGCCAGCGGCTGGTAGAACACCACCAGCTCCTCGTCGGTGATCGCCTGGCGCAGTTCGCGCGCCAGGGTGCGGCGCTCGCGGATCGTCTCGTCCATCTCGCGCTTGAAGAAGCGATAGACGCCGCGGCCGCTTTCCTTGGCGCGGTAGAGGGCCATGTCGGCGTTGGCCAGCAGGGCCTCGGCGGTGCGGCCGTCGTCGGGGAACAGCGACACGCCCAGGCTCGCGCCCATGGCCAGGTCCTGGCCTTCGTAGACGGTGGGCAGCGACAGCTGTTCCAGCACGTGGCCGGCCAGTTCGGCGGCGGCGGTCGGCTGGTCGCCGGCGGCGATCTGCACGATGATGAATTCGTCGCCGCCGAGGCGCGCGGCGAAGGACGGGGCGGTGACCGACTCCTGGAGGCGGCGCGCGGCCTCGACCAGCAGGGCGTCGCCCGCCAGGTGGCCGTGCAGGTCGTTGGCTTCCTTGAAGTGGTCGAGGTCGATGCAGATCAGGCCCAGGCTCTCGCCCGAGGCCTCGACGCGCTCGAGCGCGGCGGCCAGGCGCACCTGCAGCGAGTTGCGGTTGGGCAGGCCGGTCAGGCCGTCGTGTTCGGCGAGATAGCGGATCTTCTCCTCGGCCGAGCGGCGCTCGCGCAGGTCGCGGATGGCCAGCACGGTGAGGCCCGAGGTCTCGGTGCGGGCGCCGTCGTCCATCAGGCGCGAGAACACCTCGACCGGAATGGCGCGGCCGCCTTCGGGCGGCTGAAGCAGGCCTTCGCGGCGCACGCCCTCGCGAGAGGATTCCTTGCCGTCGAAGGTCAGCATGGCGTTGTAGAGCGGCTTGCCGACCAGTTCGTCCAGCGAGGCGCCGGCCAGTTCGCAGAAGGCGGCGTTGGCGTCGTTGATGCGGCCGTCCTGGACCACGACGATGCCTTCATAGGCGGCGTTGGCCAGGCGGCGGATGCGGTCGAGGGCCGAACGGCTGGTCGAGGACTCGATGGTCACAGCGCCCAGGCCGCCCAGGATGATCAGGCCGGTGATCGAGGTCACGGCCAGGGTCAATACAGCGCCCGACAGGAGCTGTTCGGGCACGATGACGCTGGCGTCGGGCATGATGGTGACCGCGCCCATGCCGGTGAAGTGCAGGCCGCAGACGCCCAGGGTCAAAATACCGCCGCCGATCAGCTGCTTGGGCAGCGTGCGGGCGCGGCCGCCCAGCACCAGGGCGCCGGCCGAGAACGCGACGCCGATCAGGACCGACACGGCCACCGTGGCCTGTTCCCAGACCACGTAGCCCTGGGTCACGAAGGCCGACATGCCGGTGTAGTGCATCGCCCCGATGCCCAGGCCCAGCAGCAGGCCGCCGGCGCAGTCGTTGGTGCGGGTGCGCTCGGCCGAGGCCACGGCGAAGCCGGCGGCCATGAACAGCACGGCGATCATCAGTGAAAGGAGCGTGCCGGCCGGGCTGTAGCCCGTCTTCAGGCCCGGGTCGTAGGCGACCATGCCGATGAAGTGGGTGGCCCAGACGCCCGAGCCGGCGACGAGGCCGGTGAGCAGCAGCCAGGCGCCGCGGACCAGGCCGCGGGCCCCGCGCAGGCGCGAGAAAAGACGGAACGCCGTGAAACACGCGGCGAAGCAGACGAGGCCGGCGACGAGCACGAGCCTGAAGTCATGCTGCCCGGTGAGGCAGGTCAGAACCTTCAACAAAGGCGTTCCCCCAGAGTGGTACGGGGCCACTCTGTGCGGAAAGATACAAAAAAATGGTTTCTAATACGCGGCCAGGTAGTCGTAGGCGCGGCCCATTGCCGCATTTCGTAGTGAATCGAACCTTAATCCGCTCGATTGCACGAAATATACCGCGCCCACGCGGTGTTTCTTAGAAGAAGCGTTCGCCGATACGGACGGTGTCGCCCGGGCCGACCTTGGTCGAGGGGGTGAGTTCGACCTTGGTCTCTTTCTCCTCGCCGTCGTGCTTGATGAACACCTTGCCCTTGTCGGCGCGGTAGGTGTAGCCGCCGGCCGTAGCCACGGCGTTCTGGACGGTCAGGCCCGAGGTATAGGGATAGGTGCCCGGCTTGGTGACTTCGCCCAGGATGTAGAACGGACGGAAGTTCAGGACCTCGACGCTGACGCGCGGCTCCTTCAGGTAGCCGTCGCGCAGGGCCGTCTCGACCGTGTCCTGGAACTGACGGACGCTGAGGCCCTCGGCCTTGACCTCGCCGACCAGCGGCAGGGACAGCTTGCCCGAACCGGTGACATAGAACTCGCCCGACAGCGACGGCTCGCCGAAGACCGTGACCCGGACCTTGTCGCCCGAGCCCAGCTGGTAGTCGAGGCCGGCGGCCTGGTCGGCGGTGATCGGGGCGCCAGCTTGGGGCGCGGGCGGAGCGCTCTGGGCCTGGGCGGCCGGTGCGACGGCGGCGAGGGCCAGGCAAAGCGAAGCCGCCCGAATGAAGCGCCGAACGGTAATCATGCTGGTCACGTCTCTTGGCTGCATCCCTCGCCGGTCTCATGGCATGGGCGAAGGACAGTCACAAGCATCACGCCGGTACGGCTCGACGTTTTCGCGCCTGCAGCATCGAAGGCGGTCCTTCGCCCAGGCGAACGGCGGTCAGAACGCCCGTGGCGTAGGCTCCGGTGTCGACATTGATGCGGTGCGGTCCGACGAACGGTTCCTCGTCGGGGGTGTGGCCGTGCACGACCACCAGGCCCAGGCCGTGGGGCTGGTGCAGGAAGTCACCGCGGATCCACAGCAGGTCCTGCGGGTCCTGCTCGGCCAGGGAGCGGCCCGGCCGCACGCCGGCGTGGACGAACAGGTAGTCGCCGTAGAGGGCCGACAGCTCCAGCTGGCGCAGGAAGGTCAGGTGGCGGCTGGGCAGGTTGCGCTGGAACTGCTCCTGCGCCGCCCGCCAGGCCTCGGGATCGCGGCCGGCCGGCCGGGCGACGCCGTAGGAGGCAAGGGTCTCGCCGCCGCCGAACTCGGCCCACACCGGCCCGCCCTCGGGATCGTCGAGGAACTGCAGCAGGGTCTGCTCGTGATTGCCCATCAGGGCCCGCACCTCGAAGCCGGCGGCGCCGGCGGACACGGCCTTCAGCGCCTCGACCCGGTCGATGACCCCGGCCGAGTCCGCGCCGCGGTCGATGTAGTCGCCGACGAACACCAGCACCGGCCGGTCCTGGCGGCCCAGGCCCGCGAAGTCGGCGGCCACGGCGTCGAGCAGGTCGTCGAGCAGGTCGAGGCGGCCGTGGACGTCGCCCACGGCGTAGACCACCCGCCCGCCGGTGCTGGCGGTCTTGGCCTTCGACGCGGACTTGGGACGCAGGAAGCGGAAAACCATGGGCTCTGACGATGACGGAAAACGAGGCTTCAAACTGCCTCAGCCGCTTGCGGGCGGCAACTGTCGCCGCGCGCCATTGTTAACACGAAATACACCGAGAATTTGCACGGCAATTTCACCGTGAATATTCAGAGACGATTATCAATAATACCGAATAAACCAGATCGCTTATTCGTTAAAACACCAAGCATTTTGATCCGATATTCAATGGAAGATCACAGGATGGACTCACGAACTTCGCGAGACCACCATGAAGATCTCCGCATTTCTTGGATCCGCCGCCGTCGCTCTGAGCGCGATGATCGCCGCCGCGCCCGCCATGGCCGCGCCGCCGGCCTTCATGCCTCATGGCGCCCCGGCCGCGGCCCCTCCGGGCTTCAAAGCCTTGTGCCAGCGGGATCAGGCGAGCTGCATCGCGCCGCCGCAGGAGGTCGCAGCCCTGGCGCTCGACGCCAATTCCGCCGCCATCAACACCTCGTCGATCGGCGAGCGCCGCCTGACCTGGGGTTCGGCGCCGCTGGCCGTCTCGGCAGTAGAAGAAGACGAAGATACTTCCGTCCAGACCATCGAAGTCCTGCGCGCCGTGCGCCCGGACGTTAACATTCGCCTGAGCTCGCTGGACCAGACCCTGGCCGCCCTGCTGGCGACGACCGCCGCCCCCTCCGCCCAACCGGCCATGACGCTGGCTTCGGACGTCGATGGCCTGGCCCGCCTGACCCGCGACCAGATGAAGCTGATCAACGAGATCAATCGCCAGGTGAACCGCGAGGTCCGCAAGGCCGACGACTTCGATCTATACGGCCTGGCCGAGTATTGGTCGCTGCCGAAGGTCATCGACGGCAAGATGTACGGCGACTGCGAAGACTACGCGCTGGAAAAGCGCCGCCGCCTGATCGAGGCGGGCGTGCCGGCCTCGGCCCTGTCGATGGCGGTCGCGGTCACCGCCCGCGGCGAAAGCCACGCCGTGCTGCTGGTCGCCTTCGAGCAGGGCGACTGGGTGCTCGACAACCTGACGCCCTGGGCCACGCCCTGGAGCGAACTGAACTATCGCTGGATCGAGCGCCAGGTGGCCGGCTCGTCGGCCTGGGTCTCGGTGAGCTGAGCCCCGGTCCTCCCCGGATCTCAGCCCAAAGAGAAAGGCCTCGCTCCGGATCCCGGAGCGAGGCCTTTAATCTTGGTGCGGCGCCTTCCGGCTGAAGCCTAGTAGGCGTTCTCGGCCAGCAGCAGGTGCGGCACGGTCAGCAGGATGATGCGGATGTCGCTGAACAGCGACCAGCCGTCGATATAGGCGATGTCGGCCTTCACGCGGGCGGCCATGGCCTCGACGTCGGTGGTGCCGCCGCGCAGGCCGCGGATCTGGGCAAGGCCGGTAAGGCCCGGCTTGGCCTGGAAGCGCATGTGATAGGTCGAGATCAGCGCGCCGTAATAGGCGTCGTGCGCCATGGCGTGCGGCCGCGGACCGACCAGCGACATGTCGCCCTTCAGCACGTTGAGCAGCTGCGGCAGCTCGTCGATGCTGGTGGTGCGCAGGATCTTGCCGATCTTGGTGATGCGGTCGTCGTCGCGCTTGGCCTGGACGACCTTGTCGCCGTTCTCCTCGCAGCGCATCGAGCGCAGCTTGAAGATCGTGAAGGTGCGACCGTTCAGCCCGCCCCGCGTCTGGCGGAACAGGATCGGTCCAGGCGATTCAAGTTTGATCAACAGCGCCGCAAGCAGAAGCACGGGCGCGAAAAAGATCAGTGCAAGGCCTGAAACGACGACGTCGATCACACGCTTGCCGGGGTCGACAGCCACGCGCGGAAGAATCTCCGACGAGACGCCGCCCATGAGTTCGGTGTTCGAGCTTCCGCTCACAGCGCAACCCCCTATCCCACCACACACAAAACGAAGCCCGCCCCACTTCGTATCTAACTACCTAATGCAACTCTTCGACGACGTCGCGCGGAAACTGATACTTAACCATAAATATAGTGACATTGCATAAACCCTGTTCCTTCACGCAGGCTTTAGGGTCAGCGAACTAGGCTGTAGTCGCGTAGGGAGGGCCTGCGCGTAGGACTTCGGGTTCCATGCCGCACGTCAATCTCTCGCTGAACAGCCTCGCCCAGACGATCCCGGCGCCGCGCCGTCTGCCGCGCGCCATCGGCTGGGGCCTGGCCGCCGTCGTTTCCGCCGGCCTGTGGTACGCGGCGGTCGAAGCCGTCCGCCTGCTGTTCTGATCCTTCAGATCTGACTTTCAGGCCCTGACCTGGATCAGGGCCGCCATCAGGCCCGAACGCCCAGCGCCGTGAGCTCCAGCGCCATGCCCACCCGGCCCGCCGGGTTGCGGATGCTGTTGGCCAGGGCGATGAACCGCTTGGGCTTGCCCCGCAGGCGCCACTCCGCCCCCAGATGATAGAGCGCATGCTCGCGGGCCGCCGGCGTCAGCCGGTCCCAGCGTTCGAAGGCGAAGACCGTCCGCGCGCGGAACAGCCCCGTCTGCAGCGGCGCCACCAGATAAGACCGCTCCAGCGCCTGGGCCGCGGCCTTGTCGCGCCCGGCCGCCGCGTCCACCGCCGCCCGCCGCAGCCAGGCCGAGCCGGATCCCGGCCGCAGGGCCAGTTCGCGGTCGCTGAGACCGTCCAGCTTCGCCAGCTCTTCCCGCGACGGCGCGCCCTGCGACAGGCCGCGCTCGATGCGCGAGGCCAGGACCTCGGCCGAGGCCGTCGGCCAGGCCGACAGGTCGCCGTCCAGCTTGACCGCCAGCATCGGCGTGGCGACGCCGGTCGCCACGAGACAGCAGGCGACCGCTCCCGCCAGCATCAGCCGCGCGGGCCGCGAGCTGGGCGCGCCGCGAGCCTCGCGACGCCCCGTCGCCATGCCGCCGACCACGCCGAGACCGACCACGGCCAGGGCCTGGATGGCCGGCGCCTGCAGGGCGAAGTCGCTGAACCCATGCACCAGGAACACCGCCGCGGCGCAGACCGCGCCCCGCGACCAGACCGAGAGGCCGTCCGACCCCAGGGCCGCGCGGCCGATGGGGGCCAGGCGCTCCAGGAACAGGGCCGCCATCAGCGCGGCCCCGACCACGCCGGCCTCCTCCAGCCACTGGACATAGAGATTGTGCACGGCGCGCACATTGTAGAGCGCCGGCAGGCTGTCCTGGGTGACGACCAGCTGGTTGACCGTCGGGAACGATCCCAGGCCGTAGCCGAACCAAGGCGCGGCCAGGAAGGCGCGCCAGTGCGGGGCGACGATCTGGGCGCGGACGTCGAGGTTCTGCTGGGCCATGCCGAAGCGCTCGAACACCAGGCCCGCGCCGTTGAACACCAGCACGCCGGCGACCAGCAGGGCGACCAGGGCGTAGAACACCGCGGCCTTGCGCGTGGCGCCGCGACCGGAGAACAGCTCCCAGGCGACGAACAGGCCGACGCCGAACACCGCCGCGACCAGACCGCCGCGCGAGGCGGTCATCAGCAGGCAGACCAGCAGCAGGGCGCTCAGGCTCGCCAGGCTGACGGCCCGCGGATCGCCCTGGCGCAGCATGCGCGCCCCGCCCCGGCGCAGCCGCGCGGCGAGGGCCGCCACGGCCATGACCAGGGCGGCGGCGAAGACGGTGGCGGCGCTGTTGGGTCCCAGCAGGGTGGCGCGCATCCGGCCCGCGCCGCGCACCGAGACGTATTGCGCCAGGGCGCCGGCGGCGTAGATCGCCATGGCGCCGAGCAGGCAGAACAGCAGGCGGCGGCCGCGCGTCTGCGACGCCCCGATCACCCGCGCCGAAACGTAGAGACAGAAGAGGCCCAGCAGGTTGACGACGTTCAGCAGCACGGCCGAACGGTCCAGCGTCGTGGCGGCGAAGGCTTTCGGAACGTAGGACCAGACCGGGTGGGCGCCGTCGGGCGTCCAGGGCGTCAGCGGCCAGAGGACGACGGCCAGCAGCAGGGCGGCCAGCACGCCCGGGACCAGCCATCCGCCGAGGCGGGCCAGGTCACGGCGCGCCCAGCCGCAGCTGGCCAGCAGGCCGACGAGGAACAGGGCGTAGAGCGCCGAGAAGCCGGCCGCCACCGCCAGTTCGCTGGCCCCGAAGGCCAGGACGGCGGCGAACACCAGGCCCGTCAGGACCAAACAGGCGGCGGTTTCGGACCCCGCGAGCCGCCGGGTCCGCCCCGCGTCAGTCGGCATAGTACTTTCGGTAGCTCTTGTAATAGTAGCCGGCGTCGCCGTAGCCGTAGCGGGACTGCGCCTTCAGATCCATCTGGGTCAGGGCCACGCCGGCCAGGAACACGCCGCGGCCTTGCAGCAGCGACAGGGCCGAGGTGATGGCCTTGACCGGGGTGCGCTTCCAGCGGGCCAGCATGACCACGGCGTCGGCGTGCGGCGCCAGGATGCGGGTGTCGGCGATGGCCAGCAGCGGGGCGGTGTCGAGCAGCACCACGTCGAAGCGCTGGCGCAGTTCGGCCAGCAGGCGCAGGAAGGCGGCCGAGCCGAAGACGTCGCGCGGCGTGTAGGCCGACTTCATCAGCGGCAGCACCTTGGCGCCGCTCTCGTCGTTGACCAGCGCCTCGTCCAGGGTCGCCGCGCCGTTCAGCACCTCGATCAGGCCCACGGTCGGAGCCGTGGGCAGGAAGCGGTTGATCGCGCCCTGGCGCAGGTCGCAGTCGACGACGACGACATTGGCGCCCGAGGCGGCCAGCGTGCGGCCCAGCGAGAAGGTGGTGGTGGTCTTGCCCTCGCCCGGCAGCGACGAGGTGACCGCGATCACCTTCACCGGCTCGCCGACCTTGGAGAACAGGATCGCCGCGCGCAGCTTGCGCAGGCTTTCGGCGAAACTGGAGAGCGGCTTGTTGAGCAGGTAGTCCGGCGGCGTCAGGCCACGCAGGGCGCGGGAGTCGTCGAGGGTGGAGCTGAGCAGCGGCACCGAGCCCAGGTAGGAGACGCCCAGGCGGCGCTCTACCTCGTCCTCGGTGAACAGGCCGGCCATCAGGATCTCGGCCAGGACCACGGCGGCGACGCCGGCGCCCAGGGCGACGACCAGGCCGATCATCAGGTTCAGCGACGGCTTGGGCGCGCTGGGACGGGTGGGGATCGTGGCGCGCGACACCACGCGGGCGTCGGCCTGCTCGATGCCCTGCTGCGCCGTGGTCTGCTTGAAGCGACCCAGCAGCGATTCATACAGCGTGCGAACGGAGTCGGCCTTGCGCTCCAGTTCGCCCAGACGGATGCCGGCGCGGTTGTTGCCGGCCAGGGCCCCGCGGGCGGCGCCGACGCTGCCGGCCATCGAGCCGGTGCGCTGGCGGGCGACCTGGGCCTGGGCCTCGAGGTTGGAGATGATGCGCTTGATCTCGGCCTGGATCTGTCCGTCGATGTCGGCCAGTTCGCGGCGGGCCTTCAGCAGGTCGGGGTGGCGGTCGCCATAGCGGCCCGACAGGTCGGCCACGGCGGCGCTCTTCTCGGCGCGCTGCTTGCGCAGCTGCTGCACGACCGGCGAGTTCAGCGACTCCCCGACGTCCTCGCCGGTGCTGCCGCGGGCCAGCTGGCTGCGGGCGATGCTGAGGCGGGCGTCGGTCTCGGCCTGCTCAGCGCGGGCGCCGGCCAGCTGCTGGTTCAGGCCCGAGATCTCCTGCTCGGTCAGGGTCGCGCCCTGGGCGCTCATCAGGTTGTTGGCGATCTTGTACTGCTGGACGTCGGCCTCGGCCTGCTGCAGCTCGCCGCGCAGGTCGGCCACGCGGGTGTTCAGCCACTCGTTGGCCTGCTTGGTGGCGTCGAACTTCGCCTCAAGCTGTTCGGTCAGGTAGAGGTCGGCGAAGGCGTTGGCCAGCTTGGCGGCCTGGGCCGGATCGGGATGGGTGTACTGGACCGTGATCAGGTAGGTGACGCCCGCGCGGCGGACGTTGAGGCCCGACAGCACGCGGTCGACGATGCGCTCGCGGCGGCGCTGGATCTCGACGTCGCTCAGCTTGTCGGCCGGGGTGACGGCCTTCTTCAGGAACGGCAGCCAGGCGCGCACGCCCTTGGCGCCGGCCAGGCTGGGATTGAAGTACGGGTCTTCCTCGAGCTTCAGCTTCTGGACCACGCGGCCGGCCAGCGAGCGCGAGCGCAGGACCTCGACCTCGGTGTCGACCACGGCGCTGTCAGCCGGCAGCCCGGAAAGCACCGCGTTCATGTCGGGGGCGACCTGCTCCTGGCGCACGTCCAGCATCACCTGGGCGGCGGTCGAGTAGGTGGGCGTCTGCTGCAGCGTGTAGAGCACGACCGCCACGAACACCGCCAGCGCCACGGCCGCGAACAGTCGCAGCCGCCGCCGGAACACGGCGATGATGACGTTGAGGTCGAACGCAGGCGCTCCGGCGTCGGACGCCGGAGCGGTTTGGGTCTCGAAGGTCGAGCCGTCCATGATGCGCACTCTTCACTGGTCGAACGGTCCCCCGGCTAGCGAAGGACCGTGACCTATTTCAGGCCTGGAGCTCGACCCTTACCGATGGAAACATCGGCAAGAGATTAACCGGCTCCAATTTCGAACAATCGATGGCGCGGCGACCGAGAAAAATCTCGGTCGCCAGCCCTTAGAACTGCAAGGCGACCGAGGCGGCCAGCTTGTTGTCGGTGAAGCTCTTGGACTTGTCGACGCCGTCGGACTTGGTCTTGGCGTAGGTGTAGGTCAGGAAGACCCCGACGCGACGGTTCATCAGATAGGCGGCCGACAGCTTGCCGCCGGTGCGCTTGTCGGCGCGATCGATGCCGTCGTAGTCGTCCTTGCCGAAGCTGGCCTGGCCCGACAGCAGCACGTTGCGCAGCAGCTCGTGGTCGACGGCGACCGAGCTGTTGGTCGACACGTAGCCTTGCGAGGCCGAGACCACGGCTTCCTCGATGGCGCGCGAGGCGTTGAAGGTGACCGTGGTCAGCTCGGTCGGGAACCACTCGACCTTGCTCTTGGTGCTGAAGCCGCTGACGTCGCGGCTGCCGCCGGCGAAGTTGTCGTAGGTCTGCTTCATGTAGCCGGCGTCGACCTGGCCGCGGATCGCCTGGGCCAGTTCGAAGTCGACACCGGCGGTCAGGTTGTAGCCGTCGGAGTCGCGGGTCTTGGTGACGTCATAGCGGCGGGAGTCGCCAGCCAGCGCGACGTAGAAGGCGGTGTCGGGGCTGACCGCGTAGTCGGCCTTGACGCCATAGCGGACCTGGTCGCGGTCGCGGAAGTCCTGGTCCAGCACGGTCGTGCCGCCGCCGGTCACCGCCAGGCGGCCGTCCTTGTAGTCGTAGGCCTTGCTGGTCAGGTCGCCCGTGATGCGCAGGCGGTTGAATTCCTTGACGCCCTTCAGGTTGGCCGTGAGCAGCGAGTACTCGATCGGGGCCAGGGCGGTGGCCAGGGATTCCGGCGCCGAACGCGGCTCGATCAGCTGTTGGTACTGCAGCGAGCCGGAGATGTTCGTGCCGCGCACCACGTCCAGGCGGCCGTTCACGCCGAGGGTGTATTCCTCGTTGTTTTCGGTGTCGTGGTTCGAATAGCGGTTCACCGAGGCCGAGGCGAAGGCGCCCACGGCGTGACGCGACCAGTCCGAACGCAGCGCCAGTTCCGGCTTCACGCGCCAGATGGTGTCGCTCGTCTCGCCGGCGGCGACGGCGTAGATGTTGTCGTCGCGCTCGGCTTCGACCGTCAGCCGGGGATACGCCTTGAACGCGCCCAGGCGAACACCCGCGGCCTCGTAGTCCGGGCGCGGACGCTGGCGCACGCTGACGTGCTTGTCACGCTTGAAGCTGGTGGCGGCGTCTTGCGCAGCCGCCATCTGCGGCGCAGCCGCGACGAGCACGGCCGCGACCGCGGCTGAAGCCAGAATTCTCATTATCCATCCCCACTTCGACGACCATCAGGCCGTCTTTTCGGAAACCCGACACAAACAAAAAGGGCTCGCCGACGAAACCCGAGGGCGCGAAGAGCGCCGAAGTTCTAGACGGCGATCAGGTGCCGCAATAGTCGGCGATGACGCCGGCGCACGGATCGTACTGAGCGCCCGGCGTCGTACCAGCGTCGCCACCACCGCCAGCCGCGCCGTCAAGGCTCGACAGCACGGTGACAGAGTCGCCGCCGTCGGTCGCCGCGGTGACGGTGCCGGTCGCGCCGGTGGCCGAGGCCACCTGGGCGCCGAGCTCCGGCGACACGGCCGAGGCCACGTCGACGGCCATGGTCCCGGTGATCAGGCCGCTGGCGGCGGCCTGGGTCAGGGCGGCGACGATCACGGCCGGGGAGGCGCCGGTCTTGGCGAGGGCGGCGGCGATCGCGGCCTTGACGGCGGCTTGCTTGCCGGCGGCGTCGAGGGCGGCGTAGCCGGGATCGGCGGCGGCGGCGGTGGCCGCGTCGGCGATCACCGACTGCAGATCTTCAGCGGTCGGCGCGGCCGTCTCGGTGGCGGCGGCCGGAGCCTGCAGCGAAGCCGCGATCGAAGCGAGCGGCGCTACGGTAATGACCAGGCCAAGCGCGGCGGCCTTGGCGAAACGCGATGACATGGTTTACCCCCATTAGTAATGCGCGTTTTCCTATAGGCCGCAACCAAGGGCTATTGCCAGCCCTAAATCCCGGCGTTCGGTTAATTCGGCCGCGACAGAGACGGTTTTTGCACAGATGCGCAACAATCCCTGAGCGACCTGCTTCTGGTGGCATCAATTCTTAGGCCATGCCTGTGACGCAGGCATGAAGCCCGGGAACCATCGGTTCTATATCCTGAAAGGCGAATATTTCCCGCGACAACTCATCGACTCGCCTGGAGAGCATCAAGCTCGGCCATAGAGTCGATTTTATGATCAATGAGCAGAGCCAATTGTCGCCTGTTCAATATCCACTCGTTCGCACACAGAGCACTCAACGCCGCCGACGCGTCATGCGGCGCAGTCCTCGCACCACCGGCCGCTCGATGCTGGGCCAGATGAGTAGTGCGACGAGAAAGACGATGACGGTGATGGCGATGAGCACGATGCAACCTCAGGGAGATAAATCCTTATAGTACAGCCCTGATCGCTTGTCCGGTCTCCCGGTGCGGAAAGGCGCCTTCCCGTATTGCGCCGCACGCTCGCGCGGCGCATGGAGGCGAAGCCTGACCTCCCCCGCGCCATCCTCCTCGTTTCGGGGCGGCGAGCGTCCGGCCCGATCCGAGCGAAGAGGTTTCGATGCGCGTAGCGATGATTGGCACGGGCTATGTGGGCCTGGTGTCTGGGGCGTGTTTTGCGGACTTCGGTCACGTGGTGACGTGCATCGACAAGGATCCGCGCAAGATCTCGCGGCTGCTGGC
>PJTT01000252.1_pt1 | contig 68192 bp, 53 predicted proteins | sample 1512261 | NCBI WGS metagenome assembly PJTT01 (sample SAMN08177685, study PRJNA422409) | Soil metagenome, whole genome shotgun sequencing project. | isolation source: Soil (2) enriched on wood chips | place: USA: Madison | collected 2015-01-15 | reverse complement strand
ATCTTCATTGGTTGTAAATTTTTTACCAAAAGCTATTCCATTCATTCCCTTGAACATACTAACTAATTTAGCTACAAATATACTAAAATAATTAGTATGCGAATGAGGTACCTAATCCTATTTTTTAATTAACCAATTAATCAGGGGCTGTCAGCAGTAGTAACTCCAGTCAACTGCAGTCCACGCCTTCTGTAGTAGTGCAATTCCCACGCAGCATGCCCACTCACCATTGCAGCTACTACTGCCAGTCGTGCAGCCCTTCAGCAGCATTTATGATTTCTGATTTATTGATTTAGGATTTGGCGGAGCCTAATCATTTTAAACCCTAGAACTTTTTTGGGAATAACTGTAGAGACACCATGCTGGCGTCTTTAAAATGTATTCTACAACGAGAAGCCAGCATTGCGTTTCTACGAAAGCAACATTTTGCAAAAAAGATTTTGGTGTTGCAATATGCCGAATAGAATTACCGAACGCACAAGTGAGTGACACAACAGAAGCCCAATCAAGGGAGGGACGATGGTAAAAAAAATAAAAAAACTATAAAAAACAAACCCCAATGTCGAAGCTATTGGGGTTTGCAAATGTTGTATGTAGTGAATAATTATTGTACTAATATTCTTCCCGATTTTAATACTTTTTTATCGGTAACAATAGAGTAGAAATAAATACCTGTTGAGGTGGGTTTATAATTGATAGCTTGTTGCCCCGGCCTTAGTACTTGCTCAAACACTTTTACGCCACCGTTGTTGTACAGGTGGAAATAGGTTTTAGCGGTTTCTTCGGTATTGTAAACCTGCAATGTTTGTGCACTGGTCAATAAAGTAGGCATTACCAATAGCTCGGTACTTTCGTTGGCAATAGTTAGTACTTCGCTTGTTACTATTTCGTTACGGTGGTTTACAAAACTTAATTTATAATAGTTCTGTCCTCCTAGTGGTGAAACATGTGTATAGTTTTGCACGGTAGCACAGTTTGATCCTGTTACAAAAACGCTGTCTTTAATAGCATAATCAACACCATTACGGCTGTGATAAATATAAAACTTAATAGGTTGTTGCGATCCGCAAGTAAGCTTCCAGTTTAGTACATTGTTTTTATCAACTATAGTACCGTTAAAGTAGTCCAATACAATCGGCGCATTTTTAGCTGCTTCAATAATAAAGGATCCGAAAACCGTTTCTTCAATTGTAACTTCCCATCTGCTTTTTTCTGCATTCCATATTGCGTTGGATGGTTGTAAACTTATAAGCGCAGGAGTACCAGTGTATGATGAAGGGTTGCCTGTACCATCATTACTAATACCGGTGTACCGGCTTAGTTGCAGGTTGGTGAATTTCTGTAAATCTGTTGGTCCGGTTGGCAACAATGGTGTAGGCAAAGTAGCATTTAGTGCATTAAACTCGGCTTGTGTATAATACAAGGTAATTTTTCCTGTTGCCTGCGCATCATTATTTTGATTAGTGATTTCGTAAACACGTTTTACAAACGATGCATTGGCTGTGGTATTTAAAATAACACGTGCATTAACATTGCCAACAACAGGTTTTGTACCGCTTGGTATTACCTGTGCAATTAATTGGCAAGCATTATTATAAAACAATGGCAAGGCAGCTACAGCCTGGTTTTTAACCGATGTGGTGGTTGCCAGTACAGCATTTTGTTGCGCCAGCGAAAAAACAGAAGCCCTTAATTTTAAATCAAAATTAATGGTGGAATAAGTAGCGCCATTAGTGGAGCTAATATAAGTACGGCCATCAACCAATGAGGCTGAGTCTTCTACAAAAACAGAAAATGAGCCTACGGGTGTGCCTGTTCTTTTTAGTACTACAAAGAAATTTTCGTTGTTGTTAACGGCAACATTGTACTTACTAAAATCAAAATAGTTACCAGATGCTTGCTGGAACATCGTATTATTAACAGCTAAGGTTGCAACAGGTTGTCCGTCGGGTAGTCCGGTTGTATTTGCTTTCTGAATTTGGAGTTCGAAAGTGTTCGCAGGATCAATCATACCTGCAAAAAAATAAACGCCACCTACTACACCTTTTGAAGGCGAAGTATATTTTACCGCCATAACATTATTGTTTACAGGAAAGGTTTTATAGTGTGCAGGTAATGGTAGGGTTTCGTATTTAATAACCGACAACTGGTTTTCCGAACAGCCGGTTAAGGCTGCCATTGCTTTTAATGCATTCAGTTTTCCGTAGCCCCATGTGGTATTGGTGGCAGTTCCGGTAAACTGATCTTTATCTGCCTGCGAGGTGATGGCATTTTTTATTTCGGTAAAGCTGGCCGTAGGCTTAGCTTGTAATAATAGTGCAGCTGCACCTGCAACTACAGGTGAAGCCATACTTGTTCCGGATATAGCCCGGTAATAGTAATTTATAATTTGACTATTTGATGCAGTGGTGTAGGCTAATGAACGGGAACGTGCAGAAATAACATTGGAACCTACAGCAGCAATTTCCGGTTTTAATACATCGTCTCTTCTTGGACCTGTGGAAGAGCTGCCGCTGATTCTTTCATCTAAAAAGCCGGAACTACTCCATGTGCCTTGTGGAGACATTGCCTCATTTAACCACCTGTTACGGCCCACATAGTTAGCAACCGTCATAGCATTGGAAGCTGTACCAGGTGAACCTACTATGTAATTATTATCGCCATTAACAAGCTCGGCATTACTAAAAGTGTTGCCTTGTGCAACTACCCACCCATGTATAGTTTGTGGCTGCGATGAGTTATTGGTAACCCGAAACCTCCAAATACCATTTTGTGCGTGAACAGAACCACTCCCAATTTTATTAATAACCATCTGTAAGCGGCTAAGTGGAATGTTAGATTGGTAAGTATTGTTATATACAATCATATTATATGCTCCGTCCTGTATACTTAATGCCTGTTCTGGTCCGGGTGCTGTATTAGTAACCGTTGAGCCATCGGGTGCAATAATACTACCTGCAATAGAAGTTTGTTGCGAAGCATAAAAGTTCATAAAAAAAGACTGACCGCTGGTAAAATCATTAACCGATGTTACGGTTACCGGTACATCAAATGAGCTGTTAGCAGGGATGGTAAATTTTTGATGCAGGTTTTGTCCGCCGTTATTACCGGCAGCAACCACCACCGCCCTGCCAGGCGTACCAGCGGTAATTTGGTTAATAACTAACTCATGCGGAGCGTTACCATCCTGCGCATTACCTAAGCCACCTAAACTTAAATTAATAACCACAGGCTTGTTTAACACTTTGCCAATACTATCAATAAACAGTAAGCCTTTTATTACATTATTATTTGAAAAAGAACCGTTACCTGCCTTTATAATTATAATATCAGCTTCAGGTGCCATGCCTTTGTGCAGTTTTCCCAAAGTAGCTTCTCCATTGCCTACGGCAGTACCTGCAACGTGCGTACCATGTCCATTGGTATCATAGGAACGTACTTTACTTGCCGGTGTAGCAGTTAAATCCTGATTTATATCGCTGGTATTATACAATACGCCTTCTCTCGAAGATGGTTCGGCTATTTCACTAGCATTTGCCGTTAATAACTGGTCCCATAAATATAGTATTCTACTTTTGGTAGAGTCGGCACCGGGCATTCTAAAGTCAAGGTGTTTAATATCAATTCCTGAGTCAATAATACCCACAATTACACCCTTGCCGGTGTACCTGGTGTTGTTTAATACACCTTGTTGTAATAAGTCAACTCCGCTTTGCGCTCTTGCAATGGCATTGTCGGGTTTTGAAAACATATCTGTGTCAATGTAAACTACATCCGGTTCATAGGACAATCTAATCATATCATCTAATGTTACAGATGCAACCGCAAATTTTTCTGCAACAGCTTTTATGTTGTAACCATTATCCCTTAACGCTTTACCTTTAGTTGTATAAACTACACAAGAATACATGGGCATGGCTCTTGCTGTTGCAACCATTTCTGCATTTACGGGTTGTAAGTTAAACACACTGTTTTCCGGTGTTACAACCGGTATTGTTTTTCCTTCAGCACGGTTTACCAACAAGCCCGATAAAGCAGGATGAATTTTAGTAAAATTTTGTCCCAATACAGTGTTGCTTAAAAACAAAACTGCAATTGGTAAAATGTATTTGGTGAATTTGTAATAAGGCTTCATATAAAAAATGACATTAAGGGTCTAAAATTATCGCTTTTACATATCCCTATTGCAGATTAGTGTGTCATTTTTAAGAAATAGGTTTTTAAGGATAAGGAAAAAATAAAAGCCGCTCTGTGAGCGGCTTTTATTTTTAGTAGCCCCGACAGGAATCGAACCTGTATCTAAAGTTTAGGAAACTTCTATTCTATCCATTGAACTACGGGGCCGACAACAGCATAATAACTAGTAAGGCAACCTGCTTTATTGATGATTAGCGAACAGAACGTTGCAGTGTGCGACGCAACTACTGTCTAATCAAGGCTATGCAGATGACAAACAAAAAAATCTGTCAGCGGATTGCAAAAATAGGTATTCTGCCTTTTCAAAAACATCACAAAGGTTATTTTTAGGCACTTCCCTTATCTTTGCACCCCGAATAATAAAAATAATGAAGTATTATAACCTGCTTATTAAGTATCGTCTGTGGATTGGTATTGTGTTAGTAGCCCTGGGCGTTTACGTAAATTTTGCAGCCAGCTTTTGGCCTGCTTTTCCGTTGTACCTTATTGGTGTAATTTTAATATTGGGTCATTTTTTCTTTGGTCCGTTACGCCTTATACAGGAGTATATGGAAAGTGGCGACATGGAAGGTGCCGAAAAAATATTGGCATCTATTTATTTCCCCAACATTTTATACAAGCCCATCCGTTCGGTGTATTATACCCTAAAAGGTAATATTGCCATGATGAAACAGGATTTTGATGGCGCCGAAAAAATGATGAAAAAAGGCCTTGACCTGGGTATGCCCATGAAAGAGGCCGAAGGTGCCAGTTTGTTACAAATGGGTATGTTGTCTATGCAAAAAAACGACATTAAACAAGCCGAAACCTATATCCGTTCTGCATTACGTAAAGGCCTGCCCGATAAAGAAAACGAAGCAGCAGCCTATTTACAAATGTGCAGCATTATGATGAACAAAAGAGAGTTTCGTGCGGCTAAAGATTTTTTCCGCAAGTGTAAAGCACTAAAGCCAACCACGCCGCAAATTGTTGATCAGATAAAACAAATTGAAAAATATATTTCCCGTATTCCGGGATAAATTTATAACAGCTTACCACAAGCCCTTCTATAACAGAAGGGCTTTTTTATGTAGTCAACAGCAGTGCTACTATCATCGTCCCTTGCGTCGCACTCTTCAACAGTAGTAACTCTATTGGGCACTATGTAAGTGTCTTATTTGTGTAATAAACCCTCATTACCAAATTTCCAAATCATGTCACTATCAAATTGTTTTTGTAAATGGTTATCTTGTACACTATTTTGAAACAATGCTTGTATGAAAAAATTAATTGCCCTCTTTACGTTATCGTTAATAACAATAAGCGTTTTTGCCCAACAACAGGTACGTAACTTAATACCACAACCTGTTTCGGTTACCGAAAAAAACGGAACATTGGTATTAAACACACTTAGTAAAGTAGCATACAGCGATGCTAAACTGGCCGACCTCGCCAATCAGCTACAAAAAAAGTTAAGTAACAGTAATACAACAAAGGCAACATTAGCCAAACAAAAACCAGCGAATGCAAAGTTGTTTTTAACGCTGGTTAATGATAATACTATTAAAAAAGACGGCTACAGTTTAGATGTTAATGCAAGTGGTGTTACCATTAAAGCCAATGAGCCTTCCGGAATATTTTATGGCCTGCAAACCTTATATCAATTATTTGACAAAAGTTTTATAAAACCTACAACACCAAAAGAGCAAAGCTGGAGCTTGTCGTATGTTACTATACAAGATCATCCCCGCTTTCAATGGCGTGGTTTAATGTTGGATGTATCCCGCCACTTTTTTACCAAGGAGGAGGTAAAACGTTTTATTGATGATATGGTGAAATATAAATTCAATACACTGCACTGGCATTTAACCGATGATCAGGGTTGGCGCATTGAAATTAAAAGTTATCCCAAACTAACATCGGTTGGCGCCTGGAATGTAAAACGTGAAGGCCGCTTTGGCACTTTTGCCGAACCTACTGATGATGAACCCCGCAACTATGGTGGCTTTTACACACAAGAGGATATTAAAGAAATTGTACAGTACGCTGCCCAACGTTTTGTAACCATTGTACCGGAGATTGATGTACCCGGACATAGCCTGGCTGCCTTAGCTGCTTACCCAGAATTAAGCTGCACACCCGGTAATTACAAAGTTAACAGCGGTGAAAAGTTTATGATATGGCCCGGTGGCGGTCAGCATTTTTATGGCCTGATTGATAATACACTTTGCCCGGCTAATGAAAAAGTGTATGAGTTTTTAGATAAAGTATTTGGAGAAGTAGCGCAACTTTTTCCTGCAGAATATATACATATGGGTGGCGACGAAACAGCCCGTAACTTTTGGGAAAAGAGCGACCAGATAAAAAAGTTAATGCAGGAAAAAGGATTGAAAAACTTAGATGAAGTACAAAGCTATTTTGTAAAAAGAGTAGAAAAAATAATAGAATCTAAGGGTAAAAAGATGATTGGCTGGGACGAAATTTTGCAAGGTGGTTTACCACCCAATGCAGCCGTTATGAGTTGGCAAGGCATGAAGGGTGGTATTGAAGCTGCCAAACAAGGCCGTAAAGTTGTAATGACACCAACTGATTTTGTGTACCTAGATTACATGCAAGGCGATGCAGTAGTAGAAGCACCTGTATATGCTTCCTTACGTTTGAAAAAAACATACCAGTTTGAGCCCGTACCCGAAGGAGTTAACCCCGCTTTAATTTTAGGTGGACAAGGCAATTTATGGGTAGAGCAAATTTATAACCTGCGCCAGGTACAATACATGATATGGCCACGAGCATTGGCTATTGCAGAAATATTATGGTCGCCAAAAGGAACGAAAGACTTTAACGGTTTTGTAAAACGTGTTGAAAAACATTTTGAACGTTTGGATGCGGCCGAGACCAAATACAGCCCTGCTATTTATGACCCTGAATTTAAAGTAGCTAAAAAAGATAGTAACAGTGTTGTAGTTACTTTAATACCCGAAATTGAAGGACTAACCTTTCATTACAGTTTCGACAATTCTTTCCCCGATAAATTTTACCCCGCTTATAAAGAACCATTATTAGTACCAAAAGACGCACAAACTTTTCGTGTTATAAGTTACAGAGATGGCAAGCCTATTGGCCGTATGATTATTATGCCGGTGGAAGAGTTGAAAAAAAGAGCAGGAGTGAAATAATTTGGAAATGTGATGATTTGGAAATTTGGAAATGGGGTTTTCCGATAAAGTAAGGAAACTTACATAGTGCCCAATAGAATTACCGGACGTACAAGTGAGTGACACAACCAAAGCTCAATCAAGGGAGGGGCGCTGGTAAACAAAATAAAATTTGCATAAATGTTACTCTAAAGTCCCTTTAGGTTCACGAGTGAAACGAAGGGAAGGAGCGAAGCTCGAAGCGTTGCTAGTAGTAATGCAGCTGGTAACAAAAAAATAATCGCTGATATTTTTAATACAAGACATTATAGTAAGGTTTATGCTTTCAAATTTTCCACCAATCCTTATTACCTTAGCCACATGAACAAAGAGCTTTTGTTACAGCAGTTTACGGCAGCATACGAAAAATTAAATGAGCAGCAACAGTTAGCTGTAAATACGATTGAAGGGCCGGTAATGGTAATTGCCGGACCGGGTACCGGAAAAACACAAATACTGGCCAGCCGTATTGGTAAAATACTGTTGGATACGGATGCTTTGCCCGATAATATTCTTTGCCTTACGTACACCGATGCGGGTGTGGTGGCTATGCGCAAAAGATTACAACAATTTATTGGCCCCGATGCATACAAAGTGAATATTTACACTTTCCATGCATTTTGTAACGATATTATTCAGGACAACCTACCACTGTTTGAAAAAAACACACTGGATCCTATTTCCGATTTAGAAAGAATAGAATTACTGAAAGAACTGATTGATGGGTTTACAAAAGATAATCCCTTAAAACGTTATAGGGGCGATGTGTACTACGAAGTAAAAAACCTACAACAGTTGTTTAGCAATATGAAACGGGAAGGCTGGACACCCGATTTTATTAACGCTGCAATTGATGCTTATCTGGCTGACTTACCCAACCGGGATGAGTTTATTTACAAAAGAAAATTTAAAGATTTTAACGTTGGCGATGTAAAACAAAATAAAATTGATGAAGAAAAAGAACGTATGGATAAACTGCGGGCAGCGGTAAATCAGTTTGATGTTTTTCAAGGATTAATGCGCAAAAAAAATCGCTACGATTTTGATGATATGATTAACTGGGTTATTAAAGCTTTTGAAGAAAATAATAACCTGTTGATGAATTACCAAGAACGGTTTCAATACATATTAGTAGATGAGTACCAGGATACCAGTGGTACACAAAATAAATTGGTAGAATTGTTAATTAATTATTGGGATACACCTAACATTTTTGTGGTGGGTGATGACGACCAGAGTATCTATCGTTTTCAGGGTGCTAATGTGGAGAACATGTTACACTTTGCCAATAGTTATAGCGAAAGTTTACAAAGGGTTGTGTTAACCAATAACTATCGTTCTACACAACCTATATTGGATGTTTCTAAAACATTAATTGATATTAACCAGGACCGATTGATTACCAAAATGGGTAACCTGAGTAAGGATTTGCAATCCGCTAACGAAGGTTTGAAAAATTTGCAACACACGCCGATAGTTAGAGAATACCAAAGTCAGCAACAGGAAATGATGGGTATTGCTAAAGAAGTGCAACGCCTGGTGAATGAAGAAAATATTACACCCGGCCGCATTGGCATTATTTATAAAGAAAATAAATACGGCGAAGAAATTGCCCAATACTTAAAACAGATAAAAGTACCGGCTTATAGCAAACGCCATATTAATTTGTTTGATTTACCACTGGCGCAAAAAATATTGTTGTTTTTAAAATACCTGGAAGCCGAACATGATACCAGTTATGGCGGCGACGAAATGTTATTTGAAATTTTACATTTTGATTGGTTTGGTATTCCATCAATTGAGGTAGCAAAACTTACCATTGAAGTAGCCAATACAAAAATTAAAGGGGAAACTTATTCCATACGTCGTGCGTTGTTAGAAAAAATTAATTCACCGGCTAAAGATTTGTTTACACCCAATGCGCATGAAGGTTTATTAAAGGCAGGTAAAATAGTAGATAAACTTATTACTGATGTGCCTAATGTAACCTTGCAACATTTGTTTGAAAATATAATTAGAGAAACAGGCTTGTTAAGTATTGTAATGAAAAGCGCCGATAAACACGGACAGTTACAAATACTTACCGGTTTGTTTGATTTTATTAAGGAGGAAACAAGACGTAATCCTAAATTAAGTTTAGCGGGCTTAATTAAGCTGATCATGTTGATGGAAAAGGAAAACATTGTTTTGCCCCTAGTACAGGTAAGCGGTAGCGAAAAAGGAGTAAACCTTATGACGGCGCATGGCTCAAAAGGTTTGGAGTTTGAATATGTTTTTGTAACCGGCACTAACTCGGCCTTTTGGGAAAAGAAACGTAAACCTGCGAGTGGATATAAATTACCCGATACCATATTTGAAGCGCCATCATCCGGTGATGATTTGGAAGAGTTAAGGCGTTTGTTTTTTGTTGCACTTACCCGTGCTGAAAAGAATTTATACATATCCTACAGCAAACTACGCAATGATGGTAAAGACATGGAGCCATCGATGTTTATTGCCGAAATACAGGACAAACATAATTTACCTGTAGAAAAAATAATATTGGACGATTCCGTAATTGATGAATTTTCCGAGCTACAATTTTTAGAAAATGCTGCACCGGAAATTGGCCACATGGAAGAAGAAGTAATAACCCGATTACTGGAAAAATTCACCATGAATGTAACAGCTTTAAACAATTACTTAAAATGTCCGTTGGAGTTTTATTACAAAAACTTAATTCGTATTCCATCGCCACGTAACGAGGCTACAGAGTTTGGCTCTGCTATACACAGTGCCTTGGAAAACTTGTTTAGAAAAATGCAGGACGGCGGTAAAGAAACTTTTCCCAACAAAGCTACTTTTATTGCCGACTTTGAAATATACATGCGCCGCCATAGAGAAAGTTTTACCAAAGAACAGTTTGATCGTAGGATGGAATATGGGCACGAAGTATTAACCAATTACTACGACACCTACATTAATACTTTTAATAAAATTGTAACCATCGAAAGACGTATTAGCAAAGTAGTGGTAAACAATGTACCATTAAAGGGCAACCTGGATAAAATTGAATTTGACGGTAAAGACGTAACCGTAGTGGATTATAAAACCGGCGATCCGGATAAGGCCTTGCCCAAGTTAAAAGGCCCTAATGATAAAGAACCTAACGGTGGCGATTACTGGCGTCAGGCGGTGTTTTATAAAATACTGGTAGATAACTACGACCAAAAAGATTGGAAAGTAGTAAGCACCGTGTTTGATTTTATTGAACCCGATAAAAAGAAAAATTATCGTCGGGAAAAAGTGGTGATTACACCAACCGATACGGCTGAAGTAACCAAACAGATAACCGAGGTATGGGGTAAAATACAACAGCGTGATTTTTACACCGGTTGTGGCAGTGCCGATTGTTTGTGGTGTAATTTTGTAAAAACAAATAACCTGGCTGTAGCCTTACATACTATTGAAGAAACAGAAACCGAACAGGATTAAAACTTATGGCTAAAAAACAACCCATCGTAACACCTGAGTATAAAATTATTTATCCCGTTAAGGTTGCCAAAAGCAAAATTTCGGGTCAGGGTGCTTATGCAATAAAAGCAATTCCGGCACGTAAAAAAATTGGTGACTTAGGCGGTGTTATCATTACCATGAAGGAAGCTTTGCAATTGATAAAAGATGTAAAAGTCATCAACATGGTAGAGCTGAATGATAAGTTTGCATTAAACGCATCCGCCAATCCTAACGATATACGTTTTATCAATCACTCCTGCGACCCCAATACTTATATGCGGGTGTTAAGTAATCGGGTGGAGTTTTATGCTTTGCGCAATATTCGTAAAAACGAAGAGTTGAGTTGTGATTACGGCGAAACACACCACGAAGGAACATTGCCTTGTAAATGTGGCGCAAAAAATTGTAGAGGATTTATTTAAATAACAACATGGACACCATTGAAATAAGAGCAGTGCAGCCTAACGACAACAAAACCCTGGCAACACTTATACGCAAAGTATTTGAGGAGCATGACGCACCCAAACAAAACACGGTGTACAGCGATCCTACTACCGATTATTTATATGAATTATTTAATGTACCCAATGCCATACTTTGGGTGGCTGTATTAAACAACACCATTGCTGGTTGTGCAGGGGTATATCCAACAGAAGGACTACCTGAAAAACATGCCGAGTTGGTAAAAATTTATTTGTCTGCAGATAGCCGTGGTAAGGGAATTGGTAAAGCCTTAATTGAAAAATGTTTTGTATCGGCCAAAAATTTTGGCTACACACATTTGTATTTAGAAAGTATGCCCGAGTTTGCAACCGCAGTAAATATGTACGCCAAATTAGGCTTTACAAATTTATGTGCAGCCATGGGTAACTCCGGCCATACCGCTTGTAATATCTGGATGATAAAGGAATTGTAGCATTTAAGTCTTTGTCAGGCTGTAAAAAAAAATTAATGGCGTTGTCACCCTGAGCTTGACGAAGGTCTACGCAAGTACAATAAAAATCTTCACGGGCTTCGTCAGGCTCAGCCTGACAGCAACTTGTTATTGTAAAAAGCGGAATCTACTTTTTACTTTTACCTTTTTAATTTTTACTTTTTATCACCGTCCACCCAACTCAATCACCACACAATCTTTTATTGCCTCACCATCAATTACAAACTTTATTATAGTACGTACTTTATGCCAGCCTTGTTTTCCGGCAGCACCGGGGTTCATGTGCAGGCATTGCAAAGCATCATCGTACATTACTTTTAAAATGTGTGAGTGGCCGCTAATAAACAATTTTGGTTGATGTAGTTTTATCTCCGGTTTGGTGGCTGCATTATACTTTGGCGGATAACCACCAATATGCCGCATCATCACTTTCACTTGTTCGCAAGTAAACACCAACTGTTCCGGATAAAGCGCTCTAATTTCCTGCCCGTCAATATTACCATACACACCACGCACAGGTTTTATTTTTTGTAATTGCTCAATCACTGCAATGTTACCAAAGTCGCCACCATGCCATATTTCATCGCATACACTAAGTTGCTGTAAAATATTATCATCCATGTAGCCATGTGTGTCCGATATTAAACCAATTGTTGTCATACGGTTGCAAGGTAATGGATAAAGCTTAATGCCTAAAGCGGAAAGCTTAAAGCTTGTGTTCTCAACTTTGATAAACAATATGAAACGTTTGAGATTTTGAATATGCGTATACTTCATTTTCAAATCACCAAATTTCCAAATCCTCAAATTGTATTTGGGGCTATCAGCAGTAGTAACTCCGGTCAGCTGCAGTTCCGGCTTTCCGTTACAAGTCCGGCACAAATCCCACACACAAATCTTCACCGGGCTTTTCACTGCAATCCGGCAGCCCATCATCAGTAGAACCATATCTATGATCTCAGAAGTATGATCTAAGATTTGTGCGATTACAATTAACCAATAACCTTTAACGATTAACAGTTCCAACTCTGGAACTTCTTGAACATTCCCTCACGAATCTTTACTTTTGCAAAATGGCAAGGAAAAAGAAAAACGTAGTGTTGCAGCAGGTATTGGTAGAAAACTATGCGGCCGAAGGAAAATCGCTGGCACGTGTAGACGGGAAAGTTATTTTTATTGAACAGGTGGTTCCCGGTGATGTGGTGGACGTACGTTTAGGGAAAAATAAAAAAGACTGGGCCGAAGGTCGACCTGTACATTTTCATAGTTATTCGCCGGACAGGGTTACTCCGTTTTGCTCACACTTTGGGGTTTGTGGTGGTTGCCAATGGCAAATGTTGCCTTACCAAAAACAATTGGCTTTTAAACAACAACAGGTTACAGATCATTTAACCCGTATTGGTAAAGTAGCATTGCCACCAATACCAGCCATTGCCGGTGCTGTTGAAACAAAACATTATCGTAATAAAGTTGAATACACATTTGGCAACAAACGTTATTTAACCAATGATGAAATAAACGACGAAAACGCAAAAGCCGAAGGTGAGTTTGCCGGTTTTCATGCCCGTGGCTTATTTGATAAAGTAGTAGATATTGATGTTTGTTATTTACAGGACGAACCAACCAACCTAATACGCAAAGCTGTAAAAGCTTATGCACAACAAAAGGGTTATAGCTTTTACGATATAAAATTACACCAGGGCTTTTTACGTACTATGCAAGTGCGTTTATGTCGTAGCGGTGAGTTAATGATAAATATTGTTTTTGGCGAAAATGCACCAAAAAAAATAATGCCTTTGCTGGAACATATAAAAGAACAGTTTCCGCAAATAACAACCTTGTTATATACCATTAATACAAAAATGAATGACAGTCTGCATGATTTAGAGCCGATTGTATTTCATGGTAAAGGATATGTAATTGAAACATTGGAGCATTTTAAATTTAAAGTAGGTCCAAAATCTTTCTTTCAAACTAATACAGCACAAGGCGAAAGGTTGTACCAAATAACCCGTGACTTTGCTGAACTAACGGGTAACGAAACCGTGTATGATTTGTATTGCGGCACCGGTAGCATTGGTATTTTTTTAAGCGAGAAGGCTAAAAAAATTATTGGTGTAGAAATGATAGCGGCCGCTATTGAAGACGCCAAAGAAAATGCAGTACTTAACGGATTAACTGATACTGCTTTTTATGCCGGTGATGTAATTAATGTTTGTAACGATGAGTTTTTTGCAGAGCATGGTCGCCCCGATGTAATTATAACCGACCCACCCCGTGCAGGTATGCATGAAAAACTGATTGATAAAATTTTAGAGATGCGGGCACCAACGGTTGTGTATGTAAGTTGCAACCCAGCTACACAAGCCCGTGATTTAGCTAAGTTGGATGCTTTGTATGAAGTAACAAAAATTCAACCGGTAGATATGTTTCCACATACATTACATATTGAAAATGTAGTACAGCTAAAGCTGAGGAACAATTAGACAATTAGTTAATTAGATAATTTGCCAATTAACCGCCTCGGTTCGTGTCTCACGAACCGAAATAGTTGAATGTAATCATTTGAGTAATAGCAAGACAACATTCTAGCAGAGGTTTTTTATTATGCTAGATGTGCACATGCAGTTCGATTAGAGTAGGTATGTAAAAAAATATACATTATCTTCAAAGTAAAGGATAGTTTATTTTTATTTACGTCATGCCCATTTTTCACCTAATCAATGCTGTTATAAAATGAAAATATTTTTCTTACTTCTTTTTATATCTCTTGTTTCGGCTTCAAATAGTTTCGGTCAAAAGGTAAGTAGCAAACTATTTGTTTATACCCAAATTCTTCCAGACACCATAACAGCACCACTTGAGTTATCAGTTAATACAGGACAGAGTGGAATTACAATTACTCCTAAAATAATTAAAAACAATTCTATTACAGCGTTTGATATAGTTACAGATGCACCTGTTTGGGTAAATATTAGTTTGAAACAAAACAATCAATTTAAGGCCGGAGCCGGAATGGTTTATATAAAACAGGATGAGGTGGTAAAAGTTTTTTTGCCTGGTTTTTTTACACAGGCAGTAGTAACAGGTGGCGAAAATGATTTTATCCTCGATAATCCGTTTTTATTATTTGAATTACCCCGCTCAATGAGTATTCATAAAGATTATACGCTAAGTAATTTACGAAAAGTATATAAATATGAGACAAGGTATGGAGATTTATATGGCAGGTTAGAAGAGTATAAGAAAAAGACATACAATACTATCAACCAATATAATGATTACGACTTTACCTTAAAATGTCTTTACGAAAATAGAGAGACCTTTCCTTTGTATGTTTTAGATTCTGCTAAAAATATTTTTTCGGACAGAATTAAAGCTACGCCTAATTGGAAGCAATTAGATAGTTATATTAAACGAGCGGTTGAAGTAATTTCATCTAATAAAGTTAAAGAATCATTGCTACTAGAAACGCCTGAAGGAAAACAATTAACGGCTAATGTTTTATTTGAAAATACTGAATTTACATTTGTCGATTTTTGGGCAAGTTGGTGCGGCCCCTGTATTCAACAAATACCCGAGTTAAAAGAGTTGTATAAAAAAGTGGACAATAAAAAAATAAGCTTTGTGGCCGTAAGTATTGATGAAGAAAAAGAAAAATGATTGAATAGTAATAGTAAACAGTCTTTCCCCTGGCCGAGTTATATTGATGTTGACAAAAACATATCCGACTACTTTGATATAACATATATTCCACAAGGGATGATTGTTGATCGCAACGGCAACATTTTAGAAAGGTTTACCACAAAAGAATCATTAGTTAAATTTCTTGAAAAGAATAATTTACTTAAAGGAAAACAGAAGAAAAAGTAGAAGAACGATTAGATAATTTGCCAATTAACCGCCTCGGTTCGTGTCTCACGAAACGAAATACTAGCATGTAAAAATTTGAGCACAAATAAGGAAACTTACACAATGCCCAATAGAATTACCGAACTACCCCGATTAAAATACGGGGTACTGCAAAATGGCCAATAGAATTGTTGCAGCACAAGTGAGTGACACAACAGGCGATGATAGTAGTAATGTTGCCGACTAACAAAAAATCAGCAATCCTACATCTATATCACTAATTTTCCTTTTGTCGATTGCTGAATATGTTCTACTGTAACACCCGGCGCACATTCTACTAATTTAAAACCACCTTCGGGTAAAATATCAAACACGCCTAATTCGGTTACAATCTTTTTTACACAACGTATACCTGTTAGCGGCAAAGTACATGCGGGTAATAATTTTGATTCACCGGCTTTGTTTACATGTTGCATGGCAACAATAATGTTTTCGGCACTGGCTACTAAATCCATAGCGCCGCCCATGCCTTTTACCATTTTACCGGGTATTTTCCAGTTGGCAATATCGCCGTTTTCCGATACTTCCATGGCGCCTAAAATAGTAAGGTTTACTTTGCGGGCACGTATCATACCAAAGCTCAAAGCCGAATCGAAAAATGCAGAGCCGGGCAAAGTAGTAATAGTTTGTTTACCGGCATTAATATAATCGGCATCTTCTTCGCCTTCAATTGGGAATGGCCCCATGCCCAATAAACCATTCTCGCTTTGTAAAACAACATTTATATTATCAGGTATATAATTGGCAACAAGCGTGGGAATACCTATGCCAAGGTTTACATAATAACCATCTTTTACTTCCTGTGCAATGCGTTTGGCAATTCCGTTTTTATCTAACATAACCGGGTAAGTTATAAGTTGTAAGTAATAAGTTTTAAGTTAAGCTGGCGTTGCGGGGCGTACTGTTCTTTGTTCAATACGTTTTTCGTAATTGTTGCCTTGTATAATACGGCTAACATATATGCCGGGTGTATGTATAAAATTTGGATCCAGTTCACCGGGTTCTACCAGCTCTTCCACTTCGGCAATGGTTACTTTACCGGCCATTGCCATTACATGGTTAAAGTTTAAGGCTGTTGCTCTGTACACAAGGTTGCCCATGGTATCACCTTTCCATGCTTTTACCAATGCAAAGTCTACTTCAAAAGCATGTTCCATTAAGTATTCTTTTTCTACTCCATGAAAACTAAACTTGCGGGTTTCTTTTCCTTCGGCCACTTCGGTGCCTACACCTGCGGGTGTGAATATTGCTGGCATACCATAACCTGCCGCCATGCAACGAGTGGCCAATGTACCTTGCGGTATTAACTCCACATCTAATTCGCCGCTTAACATTTGCCTTTCAAACTCGGCATTTTCGCCAACATAAGAAGCAATCATTTTTTTTATCTTACGTTGTTGTAATAACAAGCCTAAACCAAAATCATCTACACCGGCATTATTACTAATGCAGGTAATGTTGTTAATGTTTGATTTTACCAAAGCGGCTATTAAGTTTTCGGGAATACCACAAAGACCAAAGCCGCCAACGGCCAGCGTCATACCACTTTGTATATCTTTAATGGCTTCTTCAACAGAGGAGACAACCTTATTTATCATGCACCAAAATTTTAAATCGTTAGAGGGGTTAAAGATAAACAATTGTAAAGCATTAAGGCGTTTGCTACAATAACTTTACACAATTGTAACAGGTATTGGCCACACCATAACTTAACTTTGAAACAAATAAAACTTTTATGACAAGCGATATAGATTGGAAAGAAGTAGCAGCGCAATTACGTAAACCCGAAAACGAAAACGGTTTGGCTACTGCTGCACGTATGGAACAAAATAACGGGGGCATGATTAGTGAAACCATTAGAGCTTTATCTATACAAACCAATGATAAAATACTGGAACTGGGTTTTGGTAATGGTGCACATGTAAAACAAATTTTTGAAATAGCACCAAATGCACATTATACCGGTGTAGATATTTCATCAACCATGGTAACATTGGCCGGTGAAATAAATGCAGCATACATTAATGCAGGCAAAGCAATATTTACTTTAACTAACGGACAAACCTTAGCCTACAACGATAATAGCTTTGATAAAATATTTACCGTAAACACCCTTTATTTTTGGGAGCAACCTGCTGCTTATGCCGCAGAAATTTACAGAGTATTAAAACCCGGTGCAAAGTTTTGCCTTTGTTTTGCCGATGCAAATTTTATGGAAAAGCTACCATTTGTTCAGTATGGCTTTACGCTGTATAGCTTACAGCAAGCAACGGATTTATTAGCCGGGGTTGGTTTTAAAAATATTCAACCGCAAATGCAACATGAAAGTTTGTCTTCTCCCGGTGCACCTGATACTATTGAGCGGGATTATATTATACTGCACGCAACAAAATAAATGTATAATCAATTGGAGTAAGGCTTGGTAAAATATTCTTTTTACTTTTTTTCTTAACAAAAAAAGTAACAAAAAAGTCAAGTCTTGTCCAATGTGTATTCCGCCTGCTGGAGTTTGTTATTGTTAAAAACTGTTAGGCGGAAACGTACAGCCGATTGGCTTCAGGCACATTTTTCGGCCGGTCGTTTTTAGGTAAGTGTTTATGTTATTTTGCAAAAGTTTTTTTGGGCTATGGCCGAAAACCGCCGTTCCGCCATCGGCTGTACTTACACTGTGGACAAGACGGCGTGCTACGAGATGATAAGCTGATGAAAAGGAAATGCAATTAGTTATTTATTGTTTTATTGAGGGTTTTACAAAGGGTATTTGTATGGCACTGTACTTACATTTTTAAGTGTAGTTTTGCAGGCATGAAAAAATGGAGTATTCTTTTTATGGTGGTGGTTACTATTGCGGCTTGTAGTATTGCCGCAAAAAGTAAACAAGGGCAAGCCGCTGCTATAAAAATACCAAAGGGTACTTACGAGGATACTTTACGTTTTTTATATTCTCTTTCTAAAGAACACTGGCCCGCACCACATATTGATTCCGGAGTAGTTTGGCAAGAGTTGGGCATTGTTCCCGAAAGTCCGCTTACGCCATACCTTGATTCCTTAAAACATTTAATAGCCCTGGGTAATACTTTGTTTTTTGATACCAGGTTAAGTGGCAGCAACCAAATATCCTGCGGCACTTGCCATGTGCCCAATTTATCATGGGCCGATGGTCGTATAAAATCTTTAGGTCACGAGCAACAAGAAAACAAACGTAACTCACCCACTTTGTTAAACGTTTGGTTTTACAACTCTTTATTCTGGGATGGTCGTAGCAATAGTTTAGAAGATCAGGCTTTTTCGCCCATTAACAGCGAAATAGAAATGCATAGCGATATGCATGATGTAATGTATAAGCTACGGCGTAACAAGGAGTATAAAATCATGTTCGATTCGGCATTTGGTAGTCCGGAAATTACACCCGACCGCTTAACCGAAGCATTAGCCGTTTTTCAGCGAACCATTGTAAGTAACAAAGCCGATTTTGATAATTTTTTAAGCGGCAATAAAAACGCATTAAGCAACGAGGCATTGCGTGGTTTGCATTTATTTAGAACAAAGGCCCGTTGCATGAACTGTCATAACGGTAGCCTGTTAACCGACAATCAATTTCATAATGTTGGGCTCACCAATTACAAAACCAAACAGGAAGATTTAGGCCGTTATAACTTTACAAAAAAGCCCGAAGATGTTGGCAGGTTTCGCACCCCATCTTTAAGAGATGTAATGTTTACCGGCCCCTGGATGCACAACGGTTTACATAACAACATAAACGTTATTTTAAATTTGTACATCAATGGTATGCCTACTGCGGCACCTAACGAAAACGAAAAGGCCGACCCGCTATTTCCTAAAACCGATACGCTGATAAAAAGGCTGAACCTTACCATGCAAGACAGAAAAGATTTGTTAGCTTTTTTACAGGCTATTAGCGCACCACCACCTACGGTAACATTGCCTGTTATTCCTAAGTAATATTCGGTAAGTTCAAAAGTTCAATGTTCAAAAGTTCCATGTTATCGTAAAAAGTCGGAGTTCCTTCTTTGTGTTATATACTTAATACTCCATACTGTTTTTTATGTTACCGGCTGCAGTGCTACTAGCATCGTCTGTTGCGTCGCACTCTTCTGCTGCACCAATTCTATTGGCCAAAATGCAGCATCCCGAATTTATTTCGGGAAACTGTTCGCTAATCATCATCGTGTAATGCTGCGGTCGTTTTCATTAGCACATTACCAACATCGTACTTTTTTTGCAAAGCATTTGTAGATAAAAAATAATAAGACCGCTGGCTTTCAGCTTTATGCGTCAAGCCTTAAGCTCATTAATCAAATGTTAAAGAAATATTATTATCTGTTTATTTATACAAGCACAGCAAACAAACCCGGCTTAAAAAGCGTCAAATAGCTGTTGCGCCTTGCAGGAGCAAATCATAATAAGTATCTTGTTATGAAATCGGTATAATCTATCAAAACCAAAGAATGAAAAAAAATTACATTTTAGCAGCGTTACTTGTTTTGTTGGTAAGTGTTACAACGGTACAAGCGCAAATCAAAATTCCTAAAGTTCTTAATAACAAATCTGCTGCATCGGGCAATGGTGTTACCGAAGGTGAAGCCGGACAAGGCGTAAAAGAAGCTTTAACACAAGGCGTTATAAATGCAGTACTAAATCTTAATAAAACCGATGGCTTTTTTGGCAGCGATATTTATAAAATGTTTTTGCCCGAAGATGCACAAAAGATAGAAAAAACATTACGTGGTATTGGCTTGGGTAGCGAGGTGGATAAAGCGGTATTAGCCATTAACCGTGGTGCCGAAGATGCTGTAGCATTTGCCAAACCTATTTTTATTGATGCTATTAAAGAAATTACCGTTACTGATGCGTTGAAATTAGTTACCGGTAAAGGCAATACCATTACCGATTTTTTTAAAAGTAAAACCAATGCAAAATTAATTGCAGCTTTTACACCATCGGTAAAAACATCATTGGACAATGCCAATGCAACAAAATATTATACTGATATAGTAACTACCTATAACAAACTACCTACTACATTTAAAAAAGTAAATCCAGATCTTACATCCTTTGTGGTAGGCAAAGCGGTAGCTGCTTTATTTGATCAGGTAGCAAAAGAAGAAGCTAATATACGTGCCAACCCAATGGGTCAGGCTTCTGATTTATTAAAGAAAGTATTTGCTAAATAAGCGTTTAGTTTTTTTGAAATATAGCAACGGCATTATTAACTTGGTTAGTAATGCCGTTTTTTTATTGCCCAATAAAACCTCACCCCAGCCCTCTCCTTTAAAGGAGAGGGAACCAGAATTGCTACAATATTTATGTGCTATTTATAAAGAAGAATTTTACATAATGCCCAATAGAATTACTACTGTTGAACGGAGCGTCGCAAGGGACGATCAATCAGGGAACTGCAGCTGGTAACAAAAACTTAACCTACTGCTTCTTTTAATGCTGCTACATTCTTTTTTTCGCTGCCAATAAAAATCTGCTTGTCTATTATTACAACCGGACGTTTCAAAAAAGTATCTTCTTGTAGTATGAATTTTTTGTAATCATCTTCGGTAAGCTGTTTGTCTTTCAAGCCAAGTTCCTTGTATTTTAATGCTCGTCTGCTAAACAAGGCTTCGTAACTACCGGCCAGTTTTTTCATTTCTTCTAGTTGGGCAGGGGTTATTTTTTCGGTTCTTATGTCCTGCATGGCAAAATTTTTGGTACTAATGCCGGTGTCTTTAATTATGGCTTGGCAGGTAGTGCAATTTGCCAGATGGTATATTTTTTTCATACTAATGTTATAAACTATTAATTTTAGACTTTAATACTGGGAAAACTCAATAAGTATCTATGTCAGAAAACAAAGATGTGGTTTTTAACGAAAAGATTGAAAAATCAAGCGACTTTAAGTTTGGCGCACAAGTAGCGCAGGTGTTTGACGACATGGTTAGCCGATCGGTACCTTATTACCTGGAAATGCAAAGAATGATTGGCGAGTTAGCCGGTAATCATGCCATTGCCGGAACCGAAGTGTACGATTTGGGTTGCTCCACCGGTAGTACTCTTATTACCATGGATCCATCGGTAGCTAACGATGTAAAATTTGTAGGTATTGATGATTCGCAGGAAATGTTGAATAAATGTGACGCCAAGTTAAAAGAACTGGGCATTACCCGTGAATACGAATTGCGTTGCGCCGATTTGGCCAAAGATTTTACCATTAACAACGCATCGGTGGTGGTGCTTTGTTTAACCTTACAGTTTGTGCGCCCCATGCACAGGGAGCAATTACTTAAACGGGTGTTTGCCGGCTTAAATCCTGGCGGAGCACTTATATTGGTAGAAAAAATATTAGGCGAGGAAAGCCGTTTTAACCGCGACTTTATTGAATACTATTACAATTACAAACGTCGCAATAATTACAGCGAATTAGAAATATCGCAAAAACGTGAAGCGTTGGAAAACGTTTTAATTCCTTACAAACTTTCCGAAAATCTACTTTTATTAAAAGAAGTAGGCTTCTCGCATACCGAAATATTTTTTAAGTGGTATAACTTCACCGGCATTATAGCAATAAAATAATCTAATACTTTATGGTTTCCATCGGCAACTTCTTTTTTAAATATCGCAACCTGATATTTATACTATTTTATGCTATTTTATTTGTTCCTTCTCCGCCACTTTTTTCACCTGAAGTATTTGGTAGCAGCTATTACTTATGGCCAATAATTCTTGGTCTGCTTATTACCTGTACCGGACAAGGTATACGTGGTGCTACTATTGGCCTTGCCTACATTGTACGTGGCGGTAAAGAAGGCAAACCTTATGCTGATGGTTTAGTAACCGAGGGTATTTTTAAACATTGCCGTAACCCGTTGTACGTGGGTAATATTTTAATGTTATTGGGTGTGGGCATTTTGGCCAACTCGTTAATATATGTTGGTATTATGATGCCTTTGTTTTTATTTATTTATCAGGCAATCGTATTGGCCGAGGAAAATTTTCTACGTTCTAAATTCGGCCCCGGCTTTGATGAATATTGCAAAAAAGTAAACCGTTGGATTCCTAACTTATCAGGCATTGGTAAAACTTTTTCTGAAATGGAGTTTAACTGGAAACGCTGGATATTACGTGAACATACCACCCAGTTTATATGGTTATGCGGTATAGTTTTATTGTTATTAATTAACTACCCTAACCTAACCGGCTACGATGAAACTACCCGTAACATTGCCATTGGCGTAAGTTTAGGTGTGCTGGTGTTAATTTATATTCTTATCCGCTATTTAAAAAAGACCGGGAAGTTTACAGATAAATAAGTTTTGTTTTTTTGTAACGGACTGCATTACTACTAGCATCGTCTGTTGCGTCGCACTCTTGTACTGCAACAATTCTATTGGGCATTATGCATGTTTCCTACTTTTTTGGAAAACCTCATTGCCAAATACTTTCTGTTGCATAGCTGCATTATTACTATTGATTACATATTAAATTATTGGTAAATGGCAGAAAGCTTTAGGCTTTTTGCATTAAGCCTGTAATCAATCACTGTACCCCGTATTACGTAACATAACACTTGGTTTTTTACCTTTCAAATCGCTTAAGGCAATGCCTTTTTGCAGGCCCATATCACAAAGGGTTAAGTCGTGGCCATAACCAAGGTCAACAAAAACACGGTCATCAATTACCCAACCCGGAACACTAAACGTATAACCTTTTTTAGAAAATCCTAAAGGTGTAGTCATATCCTGTTCCAGTTCAATCTTAATCAGGTTACCGTCTTTAAATTTTTTGTAAGTACCTACAATTTTTGCGGGTACATATTTGGCGGGCTTTACTACTTCTAACGATTTTGCTTCCGTTTCACTAACATCCAATTGCATTTTAGTAAAGGCTGCATCGTTTTCATCGCCGCCTACTTTTACTTTTGCAGGTTTATCGGTAGCAAAAACATTGTACCCAAAATTCTTCATATAAATTTCGGGGTATTCAAACAGCTCTTTTACCGCAATTATTTTATATACATAATTGGCGGTTTCGGTATTTAAGTTCATAGAAAAGTAGTCGGTACCTTGCTTTTTAATGGCTTTATCAATATTACCAACCCCATTATTGTAAGCCGCAGCAGATAATACCCAGGAGCCTATCTGATAACGTTTTTTATAAAAATCGTAATGAAAGCGTAATAGCTTACAACCTACTTCGCTGGCCTTATAAATATTTTCTCGTTCATCCGTTATTCCATCCATCACCAACCCATATTGCGTGGCGGTGCCGGGCATAATTTGCCAAAACCCATGCGCACCTGCATGTGACCGCACCGACGACATAAAGCCGCTTTCTACAATGGGTAGGTATTTTAAATCTTCGGGAATGTTAAATAGCTTGAGGTATTTAACAACAATGGGGAAATAAGCATCTGCACGGGCCCGTAACGATTTCATATTAACCAACGGTACTTGTTTACGAATAATATTCATCAACTTATCCGCTACAAAACTTTTTTCTAAGGGTATACGTTCGCCACAAAAAAACACGCTGTGTTGCGCTGTTAGTTTGTTGCCTGTAAGTAATACAATACTTAAAACAATGGTGCAAATGCTTATATGTTTCTTAATACCCGCTAACATGAATTAATTTTTTTTCTTCTTACCCTTTTTCTTTTTTCCTTTTTCGGCGGGTTGCTCTATGGAAGATTCTTTTACACTTTCAATAGTATCAATTACAATGGGTTTGGCATTTTTAAACTGCTCTTTATTATAAGTTTTGCCTTCCAGTACAATGTCCAGTTTTTCTTTCTCCGGTCTGCGTTCGCTAATATTAATATTTACCAGTTCATTGTCGTGTATAGCAGCATTACGTATTACCAATACAATATGTTGCTCCTGGCCCGGTGGCACTATTGGCATCATTTGCAGGTAAGTCATGTAACTAAGTTTTAATATTTTTTTAGGGCTGCCGTCTTCGTTGTACCAATACACCATGGTTGCGCCCATTAAAAAGTCTTCCTTGCTTTTGTTGGTAATCTTAATTTTAAAATAAGCATTTGCCTCGTTAAATGATATATTTTCCAACGTAAGCGATACACCACCATTCACTACTTTTTCCGATGCAATGTTCAGGTTTGCCGGTTTGGCAATCAGGTCCATTGAGTATTTATAATTTTTGATGGTATCTGCCATCAGGTAGCAATCGGCATTCCAGTAATCCATTTGCATTCTTGGCGGGTCAAACACATTTACGCCTTTGCTGCCATAACGCTCCCATAAACCTGCTCTGGAATAGGCTTTCTCTCTTTTTGCTTTTTCTTTTTCCTCTTCTATTTGTTTAAGGCGGGCAACCGCTTCTTCGTGTTCTTTTTTCTTACGTTCTTGTTCTGCTTTAGCTTTTGCAACCGCTTCTGCCAGTTTACGTTCTTCCTCTTTGCGTTTAGCTTCGGCTTTAACTAAGTCGTCGGCTTTTTTCTTTTCTGCCGCTATGCGTTTGTTTTCCAGGTCTTCCGCTTTCAGCCTGTCCTCTTCACGTTTTTTAGCAGCAGCTTTGGCTACGGCTTCCTCCTGTGCTTTTTTCTTGCGGTCTTCTTCGTCTTTCTTTTTAGCGGCATCTATACGAGCCTGTGCAAGGGCAGCTTCTTTTTTATCATCTTCCTCACGTTTCTTTTTAGCAGCAGCTTCCGCTTTTTTGCGTTCATCTTCCTGCATTTTTGCTAACTGGGCTGCCAGTTCTTTATCTTCTTTCTCTTTCTTTTTAGCAGCAGCTTCCGCCAGTTTTTTATCTTCTTCCTGTTGCTTTAATGCGGCAGCTTGTCTGGCTTTATCTTCTTCATCTTTTTTCTTAGCAGCAGCGGCTAGTATTCTTTTTTCTTCCTCGTCTCTTGCTTTTGCGGCAGCTTCAGCTTTTTTACGTTCTTCTTCTAATTGTTTTTTATTTTTTTCGGTAGCCAGTTTGTTTGACTCTTCTTCCTGTTTTAAAAGGGCTTCAATTTTTTTACGTTCCTCATCCTGCGCTTTTACAGCCGCTTCGGCTTTTTTGCGTTCATCATCTTTTTTCTTTTCTTCCTCTTTGGCTTTGGCTAGTTTTTTTTCATTTTCGGCCTGTTGGGCAATATCTTTTTTGCCAGCATCTTCAATCTCTTTTTTACGCTTTGTAGCATCTGCCTCCTGTTGTTTTTTTGATGCGGTGGCTTCTTTATCCCTGTCTTTTACTTGTTGCTGGCGTTCCAACTCTTGTTCCTGTTCCAGTTTGGCCAGTTCTTCCTTGTTGCTGGCTTTTTGGCGGTCGGCTATTTTTTTAAGGTCCTTTAGGTTGGCAAAGTCGTACCAAAGAGATGGGTCTTTATTAATATCATAGTTTTTATTAAAGCTAATAATAAGGTAATGGCTGCGTTTACCTTCTTGTATGGTTAACCCTACATTGTCCGGTGCATCCTTACTGTCTTGCTGAAAAGTAATGGACATAGACTTATCGCTGCGGCTTTTTAGTGCATAAAACTTACTACCGTCGGCCGTATTAAATTCGGCATTTACAATATCATCATTAAAAACAACAAAAGCAGGCGCATCGGCACCAACCATTATTTTTTGCCCATTAAGGCTTTGGCCAAAAACATGTAAAATGGGAAAGGCAACAAATCCCAATAAAAGAATAATATTTTTAATGGTAGGTACAGGCATAAGGTTGTGCTATAATTTAGCAGCATTAAAGATACAAAAGCCCGATAAAAGGAAAAACAAAATATTGCGTCTATGCACAAATACCTGTTTTTTTATTACCGTTAAATTTGATGTATCTTATACATTATATAGCCTTAACGCATAAAGCAGATGAAGATGAATGTGCCAATTAGACTAATATGGTAATTAAAAATTTAAAAGTAAAAAGGTTTAGCCTCGTTTAACAGGTTTACATGATCTGTTTTGCTTTTCGGGAATGTTCAATAGGGCCTCCCCCAACCCCTCCGAAGGAGGGGCTTTAGAACATTACAAAGCTTAGTAAATAACTTTGCAAGACTTGTTCCGCTTTGCGAAATTGCCCAATAGAATTGTTACAGTACAAGAGTGCGACGCAAGGGACGATCAATCAGGGAACTGAAGCTGGCAACATAAAAATTAGTAAACAGTATAAAGTATTTAGTATATACAAGGGTAACGCTGCTGCTTACAACAACATTGAACTTTTTAATATGTAACTTTTATCGCCTTGTAGGCTGTAACGCCGGCAACATAAAAAAACATTATGCTATTTGGGTATAAATGCAGTAGGTTACGGTTTTTAAAAAAACTATTTTCACCTATCTTCGCCCCCGAATATTACTTACCTAATTTTTACAAACAACACAACTACTGGCTATGCTTCCAAAGTATAAACGTGTATTATTAAAACTATCTGGCGAATCGTTAATGGGCGACAAAAACTTTGGAATGGACTCCGATGTTATTGCACAATATGCCCGTGATGTAAAATCGATAACCGAACTGGGCGTGCAGGTAGCCATTGTAATTGGCGGTGGTAATATTTACCGCGGCATGAACGAGGCCGACACTGGTATTGAACGTGCGCATGGCGATTACATGGGCATGCTGGCCACCGTAATAAACGGCATGGCTTTACAGGCAGGGCTTGAAAAAGTTGGTGTGTACACCCGCTTACAAAGCGCCATTAAAATGGAGCAAATTGCCGAGCCCTATATTCGTCGTCGTGCTATACGCCACGTAGAAAAAGGCCGTGTGGTAATTTTTGGTGCCGGTACCGGTAACCCTTATTTTACTACCGATACTGCCGGATCTTTGCGTGCTATAGAAATTAACGCCGATGTAATTTTAAAAGGAACCCGTGTAGATGGTGTTTACACTGCCGATCCGGAAAAAGACCCAACCGCTACTAAATACGGCACTATTACTTTTCAGGAGTGTTTAACCAAAAACCTGCGTGTAATGGATATGACAGCCTTTACACTTTGCATGGAAAACAACCTGCCTATTATTGTTTTTAATATGAACAAAGAAGGCAACCTGCGCAGAGTAGTAACCGGCGAAAAAGTTGGTACTTTAGTAAGTTAACATATTATAAACCCGGTTTTTTAAGCCGGGTTTTATTTTAAGTGTAAGTGTTGTTTTTATGTAGCCGGCTGTAGTGCTACTAGCAACGTCCCTTGCGTCGCACACTTGTACTGCAACAAGTCTATTGAGCAATTGGCAATACTGCGTATTATAATCGGAGTTGTTGTTACTCCCTCTCCTAAGGGAGAGGGCTGGGGTGAGGTTCTCTTGAGCATTGTGCAAGTGGCGGTTTACTTACTAAAACAGCTTACTGTAAAAGACTAAATTACCTGATTTTAGGCGCATTTAGTAAAAGCAAATACCTTTTATTAAATGTATTTAATTGATATTTAGTTAATTGCATGGTTTTAAAACTCCCAAATTGATTAACATATAAATATTATCCGTGCTATGCAAGGGTTTTATACCTTTGTGCACTTTTACAAACCGGTTAAATATGTCTGACGTACTGCAACGAATAGATAAAACCAGGCTCCCTAAACACATTGCCATTATTATGGATGGTAATGGCCGTTGGGCAAAAGAGCAGGGGCAAGACAGACTTTTTGGTCATTACCAGGGAGTGGAAAGTGTAAGAAATATTGTAGAAGGTTGTGCAGAGCTGGGGGTAGAATATTTAACCCTGTATGCTTTTTCAACCGAAAACTGGGACCGGCCGGAGTACGAAGTAAATGGCCTGATGGAACTATTGGTTAACACCATTAGAAAAGAAGTAGAAAGCTTGCATAAAAACAATATACGCCTGCGCATGATTGGCGATTTTGATATGTTGCCGGAATCTGCACAAAACGAATTGAACGAAGCGCTGGACATTACAAAAGGTAATACCGGCTTAAACCTGATAATGGCATTAAGTTACAGCGGCCGTTGGGAGTTGGCCAATGCAACAAAAAAAATTGCCGAAAAAGTAAAAAATGGCGAGTTGGCGGTTGAGGATATAAGCCAGGAAACGGTGCATAAACACTTGACAACAAGCTTGTTTCCCGATCCTGAATTGATGATAAGAACCAGTGGCGAGTTTAGAATAAGTAATTTTTTACTTTACCAGTTGGCTTATGCTGAGTTGTATTTTACCAATGTACGCTGGCCCGATTTCCGCAAGCAAAATTTGTATGAGGCAATAGAAGATTACCAGCTTAGGGAAAGGAGGTTTGGTAAAACCAGTGAACAGGTATAAAACATTAAGTTAATATAATATAATAAATATGGCTTATTAGCCGCCTGAAAGGGCTGGTAATAGGTTTTAACAAACACTTACGATATTTACTGTTAATTTGCCGACGCAAGCATAAGGTTTAGACACATGTTTACTTGCTTTAGCATAACAAACTAATTGTTTTAAGGTTTGCATATAACGTGAATAATCAGACCTACTTGATCTAACAAAATGAGACTACGTTTTTTATTAAAGGCCGGTGCCATTGCAACAACTTTTGCATTTTTATTAATGCGAACAGCTACAGCACAAGTGCAAACCGATACACTTCCTCCCACATCCCTTGATCCCAAATTATTGGAGTGGCAAAATGCTAAATTACCAAGGGAGTACACCGTTGCTGAAATAAAAGTAAATGGAATAAAACACCTGGATACAGCGGTGGTTTTATCAATTTCCGGTTTACAAGTTGGCGACAAGTTTCGTCACCCGGGTTCTGATATTTTTTCAAAAGCCATTACCAACCTTTGGAAACAAAGACTTTTTTCTGACGTAGATATTTACATTACAAAAATTGTTGACGATAAAGTAAGCATTGAACTAAACGTGATGGAACGTCCGCGTTTGGGTAGCATTAAATGGCACGGTATAAAAAAATCGGATGCCGATGAGTTACAAGGCAAAATTGCATTGGTAAAACAAACCTTGATTACTGAGCACATGCGCAGAAATATTAACGAGGTTACTACTAAATTTTACCAGGAGAAAGGTTTTCAGAATATAACGGTAAGGGTTGAAGAAAAACCCGAGGCAAATTATGTTAATACCAATACCCTTAATATATATGTATCTAAAGGTAAAAAAGTAAAAATTGATGGTGTAAGCTTTATAGGTAACGAATCGGTAGATGAAATGAAGCTGAAAAAACAAATGAAAGGCACTAAGGAAAAGCTTAGAATTTCATTGTTCCCCACAAACCACACCAACCCTTACGGCCAGCATGAGGAAGTAACGTTTAAGGAGTATTTAAAAGATTATGGTTTCTTATCTCCTACCAAAACCCGCCGCATGTTAGACCCGTATTTGCGCATAAGGTTTGGTAATGGTAAATATAACCCAACCAAATACGAAGAAGATAAAGAAAAGGTATTAAAATATTATAACGCTTTAGGTTTCCGTGATGCGCAAATTGTTGCTGATACAGTTACTGCAAGCGGCAATAATTTATATGTAGATCTAAAAGTATCGGAAGGAAGTAAATACTACTTCGGTAATATTGTTTGGAAAGGAAATGCCAAATACGGCGATTCAATTTTAAACAGAATCCTTGACATACGTAAAGGTGATACATACAATCTTGACATTTTAAATAAGAGATTAGGTAAAGAACAATCTGCCGATGGCGGTATGGATATACAAGGTTTGTATATGGATGACGGTTACCTGTTTTATCAGGCCGATGCCATTGAAACCGCTGTTTACAATGATACCATTGACCACGAAATTCGTTTACGTGAAGGCCCGCAGGCACGTATTAAAAATGTTACCATTGCCGGTAACGACCGTACCAAAGACCACGTAATTCGCCGTGAATTAAGAACACTGCCGGGTGAACTTTTTAGTAGAACCGACATGATCCGTTCTATTCGTGAGTTAGCAAATCTTAACTACTTTAACCAGGAGTCTATCAACCCTATTCCGGTTCCCGATCAAGCTGATGGTACTGTGGATATAAACTGGAAGTTAGAGGAAAAATCATCTGACCAATTAGAGTTATCTGCCGGTTGGGGTGGTGGTATTGGTTTAACGGGTACACTGGGTGTAACCTTTAACAACTTCTCTATCCGTAATATCTGGAAAAGAGAATCTTGGGATCCGTTGCCAACAGGTGATGGTCAGAAGTTAAGTTTGCGTATCCAGTCAAATGGTGCGGCATTCCGTTCATACAACTTCTCATTTACCGAGCCATGGTTGGGTGGTAAAAAACGTAACTCGCTTACATTAGCTTATAATAATAGTAAGTACACCAATAGTTTTGATCCGTTTACCGGCCGTATTGACCGTAAACGTTCAGATACAACTTACTTAATTGTAAATGGTATTTCGGCTGCATTTGGTAAACAATTAAAATGGCCGGATGACTTCTTTAACCTGGTATTTACGGCTAGTTTCCAGCAGTACAAAATGCGGAACTATCCTATTTTCCCGAATATTAAAGATGGTATTTCTAATAACCTAAGCTTTAAAATTGCGTTACAGCGTTCATCTGTATTTGACCCTATTTTCCCACGTAGCGGTTCAAATATCATGACCAGTGTGCAGTTTACCTTGCCTTACTCTGCGTTTAATCCTAATCTGGTTAACTCACGTAATCCGTATAAAACACCGGAATACCATAAATGGCGTTTCAATGCAGAATGGTTTATGCCAATTGGCCGTGCAATGGGTGCAGATAAAGACAAACAATTTGTGTTAAAAATTGCGGCCAAATATGGTTTCATGGGCAGGTACACCAAAAAACTTGATTTCTCTCCGTTTGAGAGATTCCAGGTGGGTGATGCAGGTTTAACCAACAACTTTGGTTTATTGGGTTACGATATCGTGGCACATCGTGGTTATCCGGTGTACGAAAACTCCGATCCTACTGTTAACCCCGATCAGCAAAATGCTACAAGGTTCTTTACTATATTTAATAAATATGTTACCGAGTTAAGGTATCCATTGGTAACCAATCCGGGAAGTACCATTTACGGTTTGGCGTTTTTTGAGGCGGCAAATGGTTGGTATGATTATAAAAGCTATAACCCATTCCGTTTACGTAGAAGTGTGGGTGTCGGTATGCGTTTCTTCCTACCAATGTTTGGCTTGTTAGGGTTTGACTATGGTATTGGTTTAGACAGGCTACAACCGGGCAACGGACTTAAAAATGCTACCCGCTTTACCTTCATGTTAGGGTTTGAGCCGGAATAATAAGAGTTGTTTAACCAATAGTGGTACGATAATTTATTTTTAAACGAATTAAACGTATTAGTATATGAAAAAATTAATGTTTGCTTTCGGGTTTGTATTGGCAGTTATGTTAAATGCTAACGCACAGAAATACGCTATCATTGACACCCGTTATATTTTAGACAAAATGCCTGAGTACGCTACGGCCCAAAAACAATTGGATGTAGTGGCTGCAGGTTGGCAGAAAGATATAGATACAAAACAATCTGACCTGGACAGAATGTACAAAGCGTACGATGCTGAGCAGGTAATGTTAAGCGATGATTTAAAGAAAAAACGTCAGGACCAACTTTTCTTAAAAGAAAAGGAATTGCGTGAGTTACAAAGACAACGCTTTGGTTTTGAAGGCGATTTATTTAAAAAACGCCAGGAGCTGGTAAAACCTGTACAAGATAAAGTGTACAACACCGTACAAAAAATGGCTACACAAAGGGGCTACGATTTTGTGTTGGATAAAAGTGAAGGAATTACCGTTATATTTGCCGACCCTAAGTTGGACAAGAGCGATGAAGTATTGAAAGAATTAGGCGTAAAATAATAGAATAATGCTCATGTTATGATAGATGAGCAAATTGTTAAAATAAATTTATAAGCAACTTTACTAATAAGTAGGTTGTCTTTGAACCAAAATAAACTAAACAAAAATTTCCACTAAAAATGGCAACAGCCATTGTAAAAAAGAAAATGATGAAAAAAATGAAAGTGCTGGCTCTGGCCGTTGTTTGTTTCTTTGCAGTAGCTTCTGTAGCACAAGCTCAAACAAAAATTGGATACCTGAGTATAGAAAATATGGTTAGGGTTATGCCTGAAGCGGCTAAGATTGATTCAATTATGGATAAATTTCGTATTGATACCATCGGTGCAGAAAGAACAAGAATTGAAGAAGAATTTACTTACAAAGACAGCATTTTAAAGCAAGACGACAGCCTGAAAAAAATTGGCGGTAAAGTAATGCCGGAAACTGTTCGTAAGCAACATGAAAAAGATGTTCAGGAATTATACATGACTTTGGCACAATGGCGTCAGGTTGTGGAAGAGTGGGAGCAAGGTAAACAACAACAATTAGTTGGACCTATCTACCAAAAAGTATTGGCGGCAATACAGACTGTAGCAAAAGAAAAAGGCTACACACATGTTATGGACGAAAGTTCGTTTATTATTAAACCAGATGGTGATAATATTATTAAACTGGTGGCCGATAAATTGAAAGTAACATTACCAGCGCAATTGTTACCGGGCTACAAACCAACAGCACCGGCAATCAGATAAAAACTTTACCCCGATTTTAAATCGGGGTATTTTTTTGCCTTCATATTTATGGTAGGCTTAATTTTATGCCATGCAACAACAAGCAGCACCTATTGGCATTTTCGATTCAGGCTACGGCGGACTAACCGTAATGCAGGAAATTGTAAAAGCCCTGCCACAATACGATTATATTTACCTGGGCGATAATGCCCGCACGCCTTACGGCAACCGGTCTTACCAAACTATTTACGAGTACACTTTACAAGCGGTTAACTGGTTTTTTGCACAAGGTTGCCAGCTTGTTATATTAGCTTGTAACACGGCTTCTGCCAAAGCATTACGCACTATTCAACAAAAAGATTTACCCCTTATTGCGCCCAACCGTCGGGTGTTGGGCGTAATACGTCCTACTACCGAAGCTATCGGCACATTCTCTATTACCAAACAAGTAGGAGTTGTTGCTACAAAAGGAACAGTTAACTCTAATTCTTACCCTATAGAAATAAACAAGTTTTTTCCGCAGATACAAGTGTTTCAGCAAGCCTGCCCCATGTGGGTGCCATTGGTAGAAAATAACCAACACGAAACACCCGGGGCCGATTACTTTATTAAACAGGACTTACAAACACTTTTTGCTAATGGAAAAAATATTGATGTGCTGCTGTTAGGCTGCACACATTATCCGTTGTTAAAGCAAAAAATAAAACAGTACCTACCCCCAACTGTACAGTTGCTGGCGCAAGGCGAAATTGTTGCCACCAGTTTGCAACAGTACTTAAACCGTCATCCGGAAATAGAAGCTTTATGCGCAAAAAATGCCAACCGGCTTTTTTATACTACCGACGATGTGGCCGACTTTGATAACCATGCTGCCATTTTTTATGGGAGTCAAATCCATTCACAACATATTGATTTATAAAATAAAAGGCAGCCGTTTGATTATAACCGGATCAAGATTTTTTCCTTTTTAATTTTTCCTTTTTAATTTCTGCATTTTACCTACCTTTGCCATCCTTTCACAAACAACGGGTGTGGTGATCTGTTGTTGGAAATATTGATACAGGCATGTTCTCCCGTGCTATATTCAAATAACGTGAAAAAGTAAAAAATAAAATGAAACGTACATTCCAACCTCATCGTCGTCGTCGTAAAACAGTTCATGGCTTCCGTAAACGTATGGAAAGCGCTAATGGCCGTAAGGTTTTAGCTAGCCGCCGTGCAAAAGGCCGTAAAAAGTTAACGGTTTCTGACGAACGCAGATTAAAGTAATCATAGTAACTTACTATAAATGTGCTCATAGCTCTGGTTTGTCCGGGGCTATTTTTTTGCACACAAAATATATATTAGTTTTAGCAAACACATGGCCACAACGCCCAACACATACACATTAGGCAAACAGCAGCGGCTTAAAAGCCGCAAAAGCATTGATGCTATTTTTAAAAACGGGCACAAGGTAAATGCATCACCCTTTAAAGCGTTTTATACTTTACAAGTGGCGGAGCAAGCTAACAAGCCGGGGTTAAAGTTGGGGGTAGGTGTATCCAAAAGGTTTTTTAAACATGCGGTTGATCGTAACCGGGTAAAAAGGCAAATACGAGAAGCCTGGCGTTTACAAAACAATACTTTACAACAACTTGTCACCCAGCAAAACCAAAGCATGCAGGTGTTTGTTATCTTTACCGGTAACGAGTTGCCCATTACGCCTTTGGTGCAGGAAAAAGTAGCTATTTTATTAAACAAACTATTACATGAAGCCGGTAAAAACCATACTAAAACTACTTAGCTATCCTTTTATTTTTTTAATAAAAGTGTACCAGCGGGTAATATCACCGTGGTTTGGCCCCAAATGCCGCTACACGCCTACCTGCTCACATTATTCAATCGAAGCGTTTAATAAATATGGCCTTTTTAAAGGGTTTTGGTTAACCATAAAACGCATTGCCCGTTGCCATCCCTGGGGCGGTAGCGGTTACGATCCTGTTCCGTAAAACGTTTTACATCTATCTTTTTTATTCTTTGGGGCTTTCAGCAGTAAGTCATTTATCAGCAGCAGTTCCCGCTGTCCGTTATACCTTCCCCGTGTAACGCAAAGCTACGGCTCGTTCCTCGCCTTGTTTGCTCACAGGGGTTCGGTGCCACTGCCATCGGGCAGCCCATCATCAGCATATCGCTTATCAGCAGTCGTGCCAACCTCCCTAAGCGGCTTATATTTGTAAAAATATCAGTAGCATGGTTTACGCTTTTCAAGGGCATGTGCCGGTTGTTCATCCGTCTTCATTTATTCATCCGCAGGCAGCCTTAACCGGTCAGGTAATTATTGGTAAAAAATGTTATATCGGTCCCGGTGCAGCCATTCGTGGCGATTGGGGTAAAATAATTATTGAAGATGGCTGCAATGTGCAGGAAAACTGTACCATACACATGTTTCCCGGTGTAACGGTGTTATTACAAAAAGGCGCACATATTGGTCATGGTGCTATAATACATGGTGCCACCATTGGTAAACATTGCCTGGTGGGCATGAATGCTGTTATTATGGACGATGTAATCTTGGGCGACGAATGTATTGTTGGAGCCTTATCGTTTATTAAACAGGGTGAAGTTTACCCAAAAAGAAGCCTGATAGTAGGTAATCCGGCCCGATTAATAAAAAAAGTAAGCAACGAAATGATGCAGTGGAAAAAGCAGGGAACCGCTATTTACCAGGCTTTACCAAAACAGTGTATAGATACGCTAACTGCTTGTGAACCATTAACTAAGCAACCAAAACAAGACAATTTGGTAAATGCTGTCACGTATAATACATGGAAAACTACCAAAAAAATATAGTATTTATACATAAATATGTATCGTAAAAAGTTGCAACATCGAAATATTAAATATAGTTTTGTATTTGTAAGATGAAATGCTAACCACCTTTCTCTTCTAAAAAAGTCCCTAAACTCTCTTGTGGAGTTTATACAAAATCTTAAATCCTGTTGACGCACCCAACAAGATCCAGCCTCCTTCAAATACCACCATCTATTTGATTTTGTAATTCAAACCCTAAGAGTATGAAATTTGCTTTACCTATTTTGGTAAGGGCAAGCTTGTTTGCCTTTGCTTTTATTTATCCGTTCACCCAACTTTCTTCACAAATTGTGCGTAGTTATGGCGCACCCGTTTTCTCCGATAATGTTAAGGGAAGTCATTTAATGTTTGGCAACACTATTCTTGCCGGCAGCAATACCGTAATGAACGAATGGCAAGCACCAACGGCTGCCAACGGTTATCGTACCAGCGAAAGCGGTAACGACCGCACCAATATGCAGCATATTGATGTGGATGGAACCCTTACCAACACAACACTAATTGCTTATGGCAGTAGCTGGAAATATGCTAATACTGTTGAAGAACCTGCACCAATAGACGGAAATAACTGGAAGTCTGCGGCCTATAATGATATTGCATGGGTTGGTCCTTCTATTAGTCCTTTACACCAGGGAGCAGGTGCAAGCGGAGGCACAACAGTAACTGCTGGCAGAAGAACCAATTACTTCAGAACAACTGTTAATATTACGAGCCCCGCTTCCTACAGCGACTTTGTTTTTACCTTACAATATGATGATGGTGCAGTGGTTTATGTAAATGGTGTAGAAGTTGGCCGGGTGAGCATGTCATCCGGTACTGTAACCTTTAACACTTTTGCAAATACTTGTCGTAATTATACTGATGGAAACGGAACAATAACAGTTCCTTCAACAGCATTTGTTAATGGAGTAAATACAATAGCTGTAGAAGTACATCAGGGAAGTGGATGTAACCAGGATGTATATTTTAATTTACAGTTACAGGGTCGTCCTATTAATACATTCAACTCATCTTCAGCAGATTTAGTATTACCCGCAGGCATTACAAACCCCACCATAAAATTTGCACGTTTGTATTGGGGTGGTAGAATTACAACTGCTAACATGGGCACCAATGATATAAATGTAAGGTCGGTTAAAATTAAAAAAGGAAACGGTGCTTACCAAACTGTTACCGCACCGGTTGGCCAGGTAGATAAAGTAGCCTTACCGGGCAATACCGGTTTTACAGCTTACCAGGCATATTTTGATATAACCACTTTTGTAAACACAAATAAAGCCGGTACTTATACAGTTGCTAATATTAACGTGAACACTGGTAACACCGAAGGTGGTGGCGGTAATTATGGCGGTTGGACAATTATGGTGGCTTACGAACATCCTAACGGTACATTCTCTAACATTAGAATATATGACGGTTTTATATTGGTGAATAATGGTAATGCACCGTCATCGCAAACTATTACACTTTCAGGTCTTAACCCTTCTTCAGCATTCTCAGGTCAAGCGGATGCGAATATGTCTTTCTTCGCCTGGGAAGGTGATGCTAACTTAGGCGCAACCAATTCAAACCCCGCAGGCGATTATGTTAAATTAAATAATGTAGTAGTAGCTAATAGTCTTAACCCCGCACAAAATTTCTGGAATGGTACCATCACCCGTAATGGTCAGCATGTTACTACTAAAAACCCAAGTTTTGTAAACAATATGGGTATTGATATTGATGAAGTAAATATTGGTAGCGGATATGGCATTACTCCTGGTATGACAAATATTAATGTGGAGTTTGGTACCGAAGCCGATCAATATTATCCAAGTGTATTTGGTTTTTCAATGGCTGCCAATCCTCCGTTGGTGTATCTGGATAAAACCGGTGTAATTACCGGCCAAGGCAGTGCAACTAGTTTATTATACCCACATGAAACAATAACCTATATTTTATCAGGCAAAAATGACGGACTTGGTTCATCTATAAATAATATTGTAGTAGATACATTACCGGTTGGTTTAGTGTATGTACCGGGATCATTATTCTTTGGAACGCTGAATGGCACACGAACAGCTAAAACTGATGCGCAAGGAGACGATCAGGCGCATTACGCTGTATCCGGTGCAAAATCGTGGGTTAAGTTTTTTGTAGGTACAGGTGCAACGCCTACACAAGGCGGTACATTAACTGCCGGACAAACATATTCCGTTGGCTTTAAGTGTACAACACCTGCTTATGCAACACCTTGGGTTTCTGTATCAAACACCGGACGTATTTATGGTAACGATGCTGCCAGCAATGTAGCTTTTACAGATGATGGTACTTATATTTTTGGTCCGGGTAATATTATGTTACCGGTAACACTTACATCCTTTGATGTAGCAAAAGACGGTGCCAATGCCAATATAAACTGGGTAACTTCCGGCGAATTGAAGAATGAAAGATTTGAAGTAGAAAGAAGTACCGACGGATTAACATTTACTAAAATTGGTACCGTTGCAGGACATGGTACTACCGATGTAAAACAGTATTATAACTTTAAAGATGTAATGCCTGTTGATGCAAGTGTGGTGTACTACCGCTTAAGAATGGTTGATTTTGATGGTAAGAGTACAGTAAGTAAAATTATTGTATTACGTCAATCAGGTAGCCAGCAATTAACTGCAATAGCAGTATACCCTAACCCGTTTGTTTCAAATGTAAAACTGCAAATAAACAGCCGTACCGAAACTGCGATAACAGTACGTGTAGTTAATATGTTAGGCCAACAGGAATTAGTGCGCAAAATAGGTGTACAACCGGGTGAAAATATTGTAGTAGTTCGTGATTTAGAAAACTTAAAACCGGGTAACTACTTGTTAGAAGTAATTACAGAAGATGGTAAAGTATCACATAAAGTAACCAAGAAATAATTTTCTTAGAATAAAAGTAAAAGCCTCTTGATTTATTTCAAGAGGCTTTTTTATGTGTAAGTACTTAGTATGTATTATGGAAAGGAGAAAAATTAAAACCCCAGTCCTGTATGGGTTATAAAAAATTTTGGTTGTGAAAAAATGAGTGTAACTTAACAGCACTAATCATTACCAATTACCTTAACTATAAGCTTATGAAGCTACTGCTACACAAAATATTTATTGCCACTACATTTGTTACATTAACTACACAAGTACATAGCCAAAACGATAGATATGCATACGCAATAACCGATGTGCAGAAAGAAGGGTTTAACTGGTCGGTTTTGCGTAAACTTGATTTAACAACAAATACCTACAGCGATGCTTTATTGCAAGGAAATAATCCGCAAGGTTTATTGTACAATGCCAGTGATAAAAAGCAGTTAGTGCCATTAGTGGATAAGTTTTATGGCAGCGCAGCCAATGCTCCTTTTGTAAATGGTGTGGCCGCTATTGCATACGATAAAACCAATAACCGTATTTGGTTTACACCTATGTTAATTGATCAGTTGCGTTATATTGATTTGGCAACAATGAATGTATATGTAGCTGATAAACCTTTAACCGGTGTTGCGCATAAAGCTGCTGACCAAAGTGATATTATTACACGTATGACAACCGGCAGCGATGGATATGTGTATGCCATTAGTAACGATGCAAAAAAAGTGTATCAAATATCAGCATCTAAGAAAAAAGGAATTGTAGTTAATAACCTGGGACAACTAATTGATGCGCCGGAAAACAGAGCAGTATCTATTTATAATAACTGTACCAGTTACGGTGGCGATATGGTGGCGGATGATGATGGAAACCTACTTATTTTCTCTGCAAGAAACCATGTGTTTAGTGTAAACATAGCTACGAAAGTGGCTACACATAAAGGGTTGGTTACAGGATTGCCTGCAACTTTTACTATGAACGGCGCAGCCGTAAGTGCAGATGGAAAAACAGTTGTAATAACAAGCGCTACCGATAATAGTGGGATTTTTCAGTTAGACACTAAAACACTTGCTGCAACTATTTTATCGTCACAGGATGCGTCATGGCGCACATCGGATTTAGCTAACAGTAATATATTAAAATCGGGTAAAAAAGAATTTGGTACGCCGGATATGTTAGCTGTTGTAAATGATAAAACAACCGATAATAACGGGCTTGATGTATTTCCTAATCCGGTTACTGACAAAACATTTACACTACAGTTTAAACAAATACCTGCAGGTACCTATACTGTAAAAGTATTGGAAGCAAGTGGCAAACAGGTAATGCAACGCACTGTAAGCACTGCCGGTAAATTACATAATCAGCAACTTAGTTTGCCCGCCATTACTACATCGGGTATTTATTTATTACAGGTAATTGATAATAACAAACACACCATCTATTCGCATAAGTTAATGGTGCAATAAACCAACGTTTACTGCGCTTAAAGCCGGCCCCGTAAGGCCGGCTCTTTTATTTTAAATCTATCCAATAATAAAAAACTTTTAGCATAACACGATGATGATAAGCGAACAGTTTCCCGAAATAAATTCGGGATGCTGCATTCTGGCCAATAGAATTGGTGCAGCAGAAGTGTGCGACGCAAGGGACGATGATCAAGGAACTGAAGTTGATAACAAAAAAAATCTACTGCTGTATTTTGCTTGTTGTAAAAGTTTTTGCTTTCATAAAAACTATACTGATTGCACAAACCCTTTTTTATGGCTATAACTGTTAAAATTATCGTATTGCAAGCTTGTTTATCGGACATCAATGGGTTAAAAACGTTAATTTTATTTTTTAGTAAACACAGGAAAATATTATCATGAGGATTTACAGGTTGCTTATTGTTTTATTGTTAACAACGCCATTGTTTAGTAGTGCGCAGTTTAAAAGTAATTTATCGGCCACAGCATGGGTGGATAGTGTTTTTAATTCGCTTACACCCGAACAACGTATTGCACAGTTGATGGTGATAAGGGCACATTCAAATTTTGGTGCCGACCATGTGGCCAAAGTAATGAATGATATTAAACAATATAATGTTGGTGCCTTGTGTTTTTTTCAGGGCGGTCCGGTAAGGCAGGCTAATTTAACCAACTATTATCAGGCAAATGCACAAACACCTATTATGGTTACCATTGATGGGGAATATGGTTTGGGTATGCGTTTAGATAGTGCTATAAAATTTCCGTATCAACTTACATTGGGTGCCATGAACGACACCAACCTGGTGTACGAATTAGGTAAAGCCGTTGGCGAACAATGTAAACGTATTGGTGTGCATGTGAACTATGCTCCGGTGGTAGATATAAATAACAACCCTAACAATCCTGTTATTGGCTTCAGATCTTTTGGCGAAAATAAATACAAAGTAACCAACATGGGTATTGCATATATGCGTGGTATGCAGGATGCCGGTATTATGGCTTGTGCCAAACATTTTCCGGGCCATGGCGATGTAGATGTGGATTCGCATTACGATTTACCTGTTATAAAAAAAGTTCGTAGTCAGCTAGACTCAATGGAATTATATCCCTTTCGTGCTATTGCTAATGCCGGTGTGGGCAGTATGATGATTGCGCATTTGTATATACCTGCAATTGACAATACAGCTAACAGAGCTACATCATTATCTAAAAAAAGTGTTACCGGAATTTTAAGAGAAGATTTAGGTTATGACGGATTAACTTTTACCGACGCGTTAGAAATGAAAGGTGTTGCTAAGTTTTTTCCGGGTGGTACTATATCTGTTGAGGCATTAATTGCCGGTAATGATATGTTGTGTTTACCGGAGAGTGTGGCACAATCTATTACTGCTATTAAAAAAGCCATTACTGATGGTAAACTTACCTGGGAAGATATTAATGCAAAATGTAAAAAGGTATTGGTAGAAAAATACAAACTGGGCTTACATAATATGCAACCCATTAGTACTACCAACCTGGTGGAAGATATAAATGCATCGACAAATAATATTAGAAAAGCAGTAGCAGAAAAATCTTTAACCGTATTAAAATATGCGGTGAAAGATAATTTTAGAAACGACTTTTTTAGTTTTCCGTTAAAGAAAGATAAGAAAATTGCTTACGTAGCTATTGGCAATAATGCAAACACGGCATTGGCCGAAAGATTAAAAACAGATTTGAATGCTGATGTGTTTTTCTTTTCGTACAAAGATGAAGTAACCAAAGGCGGCACTATTGTAAAAGCCATTAACAATGGTAAGTACGATGCAGTTGTAGTAGGCATACACGATGTAAGGCCGGGCCGATCTAACAATTATGGCATTAGTAAAAATGCCATCAAATTTTGGCAACAATTAAATAATAGTCGCACTATTACCATGTTGTTTGGCAATGTATTATCGGCTGCAAACTTTTGCAATGCAAAAACTTTAATTGCTTGTAATGAGGATGATGCTGTTTTTCAAAACACGGCAGCAGATTGGTTGCAAGGTAAATTTACTGCTGAAGGTAAGTTACCGGTAAGGGTATGTAATTATAAGGAAGGACACGGTATTCATTTACCACCAAGTGGCGATGTCGCACTTTTTCCGATCGGCGATGAAAGGTTTGCAGCAATTGATTCCATCGCCAATGACGCAATTGCTAAAAGAGCTTTTCCCGGTTGTGTGGTACTGGCTGCCAAAGACGGGCAAATTGCCTATCATAAAGCATTTGGTAAATACCAATACGAAACAGAGCAACCTGTTCAGTTAGAAAGTATTTTTGATCTGGCTTCGGTTACTAAAATTTCTGCAACCACCGTTGCCGTCATGAAGTTGTACGAGCAAAAAAAAATTGATTTAAAAAAAAACTTATCTGACTACCTGCCCTGGGTAAAAAAAACAGATAAAGCCAATATAAAAATTCAGGATTTATTATTACACCAAGGCGGCTTAATTTCTTTTATACAATTTTATAAAGAAACAATGGATGCAAATGGTAAACCGGCTACCGCCATTTATGCCGCATTGCCATCAGAAAACTATACGCAACGTGTTGCCGAAAACATGTACATACGCAACGATTGGCGTGATACATTGCGCAGCCGCATTTTAAAAAGTAAACTAGGTGCTAAAAACAAATACGTTTACAGCGATAACGATTTTATTTTCTTAGGAAATATTGTAGAAGAAATTACCGGTAAAACGCTGGATGAATATGTACGTGACAGTTTTTACATTCCCATGAATATGGTAACCACCGGTTACAAACCTTTAGATAGATTTACAAAAGCGGATATAGTACCAACAGAAAATGACACATTTTTTCGACAGCAATTATTGTGGGGCGATGTGCATGACGAAGGTGCTTCTATGTTTGGTAATATAGCCGGCCATGCGGGTCTGTTTTCCAATGCATATGATTTGGGCAAGCTGTATCAAATGTTATTAAACGGCGGTGAGTTAAACGGTCATCGGTTTTTAAAACTAGAAACCATACGTGAGTTTACAGCTTACAAAAGCGCTATAAGCCGCCGTGGGCTTGGCTTTGATAAACCCGAAAAAGATAACGCAAAACGTAAAGATCCCTATCCTGCAAAAAATGTTTCTTCACAAACCTATGGCCACACAGGTTACACGGGCACTTGTGTGTGGGTCGATCCTCGGTATAATATTGTTTACATTTTTCTGTCAAACAGGGTGTACCCAACCCGCGATAACTCGCAATTGTTTCGTTTAAATGTGCGTGGTAAAATACAGGACGAGTTGTATAAAATTTTATTACAACCCGTTCCTAAAAAGTACTTGGCCGAAGCGGTTGATACCGAATTACTGTAACTTAATTTCAACTTTAGTTTTTTATTATTGGGGCTGTCAGCTGTAGTACTACTATCAGCTTCAGTTCCGGCTTTCCGCTATACCTTCCCCCGTGTAACGCAAACTACGGTTCGTACCTCACCTTGTTTACTAACACGGGGTTCGGTGCCGCTGCAATCCGGCAGCCCATCATCAGTAGTAATTCATTTCAGCAATAATTTTTGGTGCTAAAAAAGGGGGAAAACTTTGTATATGCTTTGGCTAAAATATTTAGTATTTTTGTTCTTTCCTCGCCCTGTTAAAACCATGCATTATGCAACGCATAGAAGAAAAGTTAAGCATACTGGCCGATGCCGCTAAATACGATGTTAGCTGTAGTTCCAGCGGTAGTAAACGAAAAAATGAAGGCGGTATTGGTAATGCATCCTCCGGCATTTGCCATACTTATACCGAGGATGGCAGATGCGTTTCATTACTAAAAATTTTACTAACCAATCATTGTATATACGATTGTGCTTTTTGTGTTAGCCGTAAAAGCAACGATGTAAAACGTGCAGCTTTTACCGTTGATGAAGTGGTTGATTTAACCATGAATTTTTACCGTCGTAATTATATTGAAGGATTGTTTTTAAGTTCAGGTATTTTTAAAAATGCCGATTTTACCATGGAGCGTTTAATGCGTATTGTAAAAAAATTACGTACCGAGCAAAACTATCATGGCTATATACATTTAAAAACAATACCGGGTGCCAGCGAAGAATTGATAAAAGAAGCCGGCTTGTATGTAGATAGAATGAGCATTAATTTAGAACTACCTACCGAGGCCGGATTAAAATTGGTAGCTCCTGAAAAAGACCATAGCTCTGTAAAAAAACCATTAGCATTTGTTAACCAGCAAATGCAAGTGTTTAAAGCAGATAAAAAACTAATAAAACATACACCACAGTTTGTACCCGCAGGGCAAAGTACACAAATGGTTATTGGCGCAACACCCGAAAACGATTTTGAAATAATGAGTGTAGCCAATGAGTTTTATAAAACCTATAATTTAAAACGGGTTTATTACAGCGGTTATATACCCATTAATAACAATAATAGTTTATTGCCGCAAGTAGGCTCGGCGCCACCCTTAATTCGTGAAAACAGGTTATACCAAACAGATTGGCTACTGAGGTTTTATAACTTTCAGTTAAACGAAATTTTAAATGATAACTATAAAGATTTAGAACTAGATATTGATCCTAAATTAAGTTGGGCACTACGTAACCCCAACTTTTTTCCGGTAAATATTAATGTGGCAGATTTTCAGGCTATTATTCGTATTCCCGGCATTGGCAGGCAAACAGCACTTAAAATTATTAAAGCCAGAAAGTACGGCCAGTTACATGAGTATCAATTAAAAAAAATGGGTATTGCTTTTAACCGGGCCCAGCATTTTATAATATGTGCCGATACGCCTTTTAAATTAGGTTTTAGAACCATGATGCAGGTAAAAGCTACCATATTACAAAACGGAAATAGTAAATACAAAAGCAAATCGCCGGTGGAACAATTAACCATGTTTTAATTATGTATTACGTGTTTGATGGAACTTATGTTGGTTTTTTAAATTGTATTTTCGAAAGTTTCGAACGTAAAGAGTATGCCGTTACCCCAATAAGCAATGCTTTATATCAATCAACTATTTTTCAAACCGACAGGGTAATTCATTCCGATATTGCTAAAGCGAAAAGAATTAAAGACGGCTTATTACAAAGACAAGGAGCAGACGTAGTCAATGATTTTTTTAGAAACTTTTTATCAGAAGATCCAAAAGCATGGTTGGCTGCGTTTAATATTGCTGTCAGTATTTTTAAGGGCAATAATATTTTAGATAACTATGGCAATGATGATGTTTTATACTTTTCTCAAACCTTAAAAAAAATCAGCAGAGAAGCGCATAGGATGAAAGCTTTTATCCGCTTTAGTAAAAGCAGTGACGGACTCTTTTTTGCATTAATCGAACCCGACTTTAATGTACTGCCATTAATAGCCAATTTTTTCAAAAACCGTTATACTGATCAACCCTGGTTAATTTTTGATGCTAAACGTAAATACGGTTTAATGTTCGATACCAAAACGATTAATGAAGTGGAGTACAATACTAACGATATGCAAACGCTTAATACACCGGCAGTAGCCATCTCATTGGACGAAAGGGATGAACTGTTTCAGCGGCTTTGGCAACTATATTTTAAAAGCACCAATATAACAGCTCGTAAAAACCTAAAACTTCATTTGCAGCACGTACCCAAACGTTACTGGAAATATTTAGTAGAAAAACAGTGATGACTATTTAACCGATAGATTTTTTTTGATAGAACTATAGGATTTGTATTTTCACATGCCATTGCACATACCAAAGCTTAACAAAACATGTTTAAATTATCTGCTTTACTTTTTATTGTTTCAATAACAATTGGGTGTAGTAATAGTATTGCCCAATCTATAGGATTGTCTTTAAAAACCAACTCGCAAAAAGCGGGAAATAAAAAAATAAAAAACCTTTTAATTGTTGGCGGAGGTAATACCGTTACAAGAATTTTTTTAGATGATGTTGCCCATGAAATATCTAAGGCTTTGCTTGCTGCCGATATTAAAACAACAAGCCTTTTGTTTGAAGAGCAATCACAGTTGGATACAGTGAATTATGACAATTACGACGCATTTTTAATTTTTTCCAGCGATAGTGTAAACTGGTCTAACAATCTTAAAGATAAAACATGGTTGAGTACTCCACTTGAAAAGCGTGGGCTCATTAGAGGTTACACCCCTAACCTTAAAGCCTCTAGTAAAATGCAAGGTGCTTTTTCTCTCTATCTATTTCAACAAATGGAAGATGTACTTGATATTATTTGGGAAGGTGATTTAACGGTTAGTCTGGATATGGCAAAAAATAAACGTTATAAAAAAGTTGCCAGTCTCATATATACAGAATTACGTAAAAAGAAAGTAATAGTGTTTTAATATAAAAGCTTGCTGAAACGCTAGTCAAAAAAATTAACTAAGCACCGAACTACATCCCACTTATGAATAAAGACCATTTTTTAGCGCAATACTCAAACCTACCCGACGAAGAGTTATTAGACATTTATGACAACCAGCAAAACTACTCAGCTGATGCCGTATTGGCTTTAAACGAAATTATTGCTAAGCGTGGCGGTATTGATGTTTTAATAGATAAGGAAAAATATAAATACCAAATAATTGAAGAAAAAGCAAGAGTAAACGCAGAGGTAAAAGCAATAAGAACCACTGATGCCGCCAACGATGAATTTTTGTACAAGATGATAACTTCTGATATCTTATCCGAAGAAGAGTTAAAAAACACTATTGCAACCAGTATTAAAAATTTGAATGTTGAAACTGCAGATATAACCATTAAGCCCCGCACAATTTATATAGGTATAATAGCCGCTTTATTTTCGGCCGTTATTGGCGGTATACTTTGGGGTTTGCATATGATGTGGTCCGGTAGGGTTTTTCTTTTCTTAGGTCTTGGTTTGGTATTACTCTGCTACCATATTATAAAAGCTGCTACTAAACAGTCATATAAAAATGCATTGGTGCTGGTATTAACCATTTGTGCCGTTATTATAGCATTGTTTATTGGAGAGTATATGTGGGATACTTATGGTTTACAAAAATAAGCTACGTTTCTAGTTGCCACTTTTATAAATAGTTATGAAGAAAAAAATAAAAATTATTGCCATTGGCTTAGCTGCTGTTGTAACCCTTGCTGTAATAGCTAGTGCCACTAAAATGTTACAGTCATACATATCACCGTCAGATGCAAATTACCCTACTTTAAAAAATGGGGATAGGTTTTTCACCTCTATTTTAATTAAACCTGAGAGGTTTAGTTTTATTACTTACCGCTCTAACACTCCTGAATATGGGCTACATAAGCGTGTACATCGTATATGCGGAATAGAGGGTGATAAAATTGAAATAATAAATGGTGACTTATTCGTAAACAATAAATTAGCTGACAAAGAACTTTCTCTTGCACATAATTATGTTTTTCCCGGTAGCGAATTAGCAAAAATAGAGGAGGAAATAACACTCAATGATTTAACTACACAGTTCCTTGCCTCTGATTCTGTAATGGCTGTTTTACCGGTACAAACAGTAGAAAAGCTTAAGTTGAAAGTACGTAGGTTTATTACTCCTGTTGATGAGAAGAATGAACTAATTTATAATCTGTACGGACAACCATGGAATCAGGATAATTTCGGCCCCATCATTATACCCAAGGATAAACTTTTTTAATTGGGCGACAACCGCTCTTTTTCAGAAGATTCACGATATATAGGACTTATTGACAAGTCCGATTATGTCGCTACTGTGCTAGGTAAATAATTTTATTTCAGCCTAACTCAAGACACAAGGTATTATAAAAACAAAACGGGAGCCTTTTAAAAGCTCCCGTTTTTTGTATCTAATGCTATTTTATGCTTGTGGGGTATTCCCTTTATCGTTTTTATTATCCTTTGGCGGATTACGATTAAGGGTTGGACGGTTACCCGTTCTTTGCGGTGGTCTTTGTTGCTGTTGTTTACCACCTTGTTGGTTTCCGCCTTGTCCTTGTTGCTGCTGCGGACGTTGCTCTCTTCTTTGCTGTTGTTGCGGTTTATTGGCATTATTACCACCACCATTATTTTGCTGCGGTCTTCTTTGTTGGTTACCGCCTCCTTGTCCTTGCTGTTGTTGCGGACGTTGTTCTCTTTTCTGCTGATGTTGTTGCTGACGACGTTTTTTATCCGCTTTTTCTAAACTACGCAGGCTTATTTGCCCTACCACATCCACAAACTCCGGTTCCACCTCTTTCGGTTTGTTGGTAGTTACCTCAACGGTTTCCAACTCATCCGGAATAATACCCTGTTGGTTTTGTTGTTTTATTTTTTTAACGGCATCAATCGTAACCGGATATTGTTTCGTACTGCCTGGTAGCGTGTACCACATCAGGTCTTTAAAAATATCTTTTTTAAGCAGGTAGGCAGTACCCTTGGCTACTTGTATAGTATCACAGTTATTAGGAAAGTGTTGCAAAGCGTCCAGATAAGTATCCAGCTCGTAATTAAGGCAACATTTTAAACGGCCGCATTGTCCGCTTAATTTAGCCTGATTAATAGATAAATTCTGGTAACGGGCCATTGTGGTATTCACCGATTTAAAATCGGTAAGCCAGGTGCTGCAACAAAGCTCACGGCCACAACTACCAATGCCACCTACTTTACCGGCTTCCTGGCGGGCACCAATCTGGCGCATTTCCACCTTTACTTTAAATTCCGATGCATATACTTTAATCAACTCACGAAAATCTACACGGCCATCAGCAATGTAAAAAAATGTGGCTTTACGTCCGTCGGCCTGCATTTCCACCTGGCTTATTTTCATATCCAGTTTAAGCTGGCGGGCAATAGCACGGCTGCGTATAACAGCTTCCGGTTCACGGGCTTTATTTTGTTCACGCAGTTCAATATCACGGTCGGTGGCATAACGCAACACCTTTTTCATTTCCGGATTATCTTCCTTTACACCACGTTTTTTCATTTGCAGGCGCACAATTTCACCTGTTAACGATACTTCGCCAACATCAAAACCACTCACCCCTTCAACGCTTATTAGTTCGCCTTTTTCAAATTGTTGTAAAGTAGTATTTCTAAAAAAATCTTTACGGGTGCCTTTATTAAAGCTTACTTCAATAACGTGGCAATAGCCCTCCATATCTGCCATTGGCAGGTTACGCAACCAGTCGTATGTATTCATACGGTTGCAACCGCCGGTACTACAACCGCCGTTACTTTTGCAACCCCCGGGTTTACTTCCTTTCGATGTGCCACAACTACTACAGCCCATGCTTATATTGTTTTTTCAAGCCAATAAATTAATGCGGGATTATTTTGGTAACCGGCTGCAGTAACACAGATGATCGTTCCTTGCGTCGCACTCTTCAACTGCATATCGCTAATCATCATCGTGATACAGACGGTAAAGTCTGGCAGTAAGTAAATTATGTAACAATGAAAAGCAGGCTGTGTATTACGCACAAAACACGTAAAAGCCTTAATTTTTAAGCATTACAAGCCATTTTGCAACTAGCTTGTGAGAATGAATTTTTAATATATATGCTAAAAATAACTGTCATTGTTTAATAATCACCAACCGGTTTATTGTACCAATTTCCCTTTTTCACTATGCTAAAACCAAGGCTCTAACATATCCAATCTTTCAAAAATACATAATTAGGTTCAAATTAGCTAATGGTTGTTAATGTGCCAATTGGCCGATGTGGTAATTAAAAATTTAAAAGTAAAAATTAAAAACTTTTACAATCATTTTCGCCATTGTTGGTGTTGCGTGTAGCCTTGTGAGTTGGCAAAACACCAACAAAATAAACACACTATTCCAGTAAAACTGCTGTTGGTCTACAGCTAAGCTGCAAAAGCCCACACGCAAGACACAACAGCGGCCTAAACGCTATATTAAAAATTACCAAAACAACGATGCCGATTAGCGAACAGAACGGTCCCAATTAAAATACCCCGAACAGCGGGGTTAGAAACGGGGTACTGCAAAATGCCCAATAGCATTATTGCAGTACAAAAGAGTACGACCTCGAGTTTCGCAACACTCGTCGCTACCGTGTACACACATCTTTTATTGGCGAAGCATACTTAATAGGGAACTGATTCAAAAACCATAACTAAATTATTTACCGCTTCTCCATCCCAGCGGGATGGTATGTTAATAGAACAAGAACAGCAAAAAGGGTTTGCGACCCCGAAGGGTGTCGAATGTTAATATTTAGACGCTAAGCACAACTATTATTGTTTGGTAATTGGGCTAAAGCCAACCTGTAACGCTTATTGTTCCCGAGGCTAAAGCCACCGACTATTTAATTAGAGTTAAAATAATTTATAAAAAACCATTAAAGTTTACAAGCGGGAATATCCTAAACATAACACGATGCTGATTAGCGATATGCTGTTGCAGTGTGCGACGCAAGGGACGATGATTAGAATTACTGCTGTTGACTAACAAAACAAAAAACTACTTTTCTTGCTGCCACAACAGGTGAATAAGTTTGGGAAAGGCGTATTGCTGTAGCTGCGTTTGGGTTACGGCAATCCAGTTGGTTGGTTTATGAGGCTTTTGGGTAAACTGAACATAAATAAAGCTACCATGTACCTGCTGGTGCGTTAGCTGCTGTTTAACCACTTTGGAAACCTTGGTACTAATGTACCCGTCCGGCGTTAGCCAGCCCAGTTTTTCGGCTTCTTTAAGCACTACAGCGGTATCTGTGGCCTCGCCGGCCTCAATCATGGGAAATTGGTACAACTGGTTCCATATATCTTTTGCTGTACGCTGCTGTATAAATGTTTTAGTGCCATGATGCATTACCAGAAAATAAAACCAACGCTTTTTTTGTTGCAGCTTTTTTTCTTTAACCGGTAGCTGGTTAACCACTTTGTTTTTTAACGCAATACAGGTGTTGTTAAATGGACAAATTTCGCACAACGGTGCGGCAGGTTTGCAAACAACAGCACCAAAATCCATAATGGCCTGGTTGTAAATGCCGGCATTGTCTTTTGGCAATAATTCGTTGGCCAGTTGGGTAAAGTATTTTTTACCTTCTGTTGTATCAATAGCTGTACTAATGCCAAACACACGGGCCAACACTCTGAAAACATTACCATCTACCACCGCATGGGGCAGGTTGTAAACAAAAGAAGCTATAGCCGCCGCGGTGTAGGGGCCTACGCCTTTCAGTTGCACAATATCTTCGTAAGTGTTTGGAAAAACACCTTTATTTTCTTTACTAATATACCTTGCCGTAGCCAATAAATTACGGCAACGACTGTAATAACCTAAGCCTTCCCACAGTTTAAACACTTTTTCATCTGGCGCCGCAGCCAGTTTATTTATATTAGAAAATTGTTTAATAAAGGCATTATAGTAAGCCAAACCTTGCTCCACACGGGTTTGTTGCAAAATAATTTCGCTTAGCCATACTTTGTACGGATCCTTTTCCCCCTTCCAGGGCATTTGCCTTGTATTATCCAGTTTGTTCCACTGTAATAGCGTATTGGCAAAGTTTGGCGTATTGTTTATATGTTTTTTTTTAAGTATCATACTGTTATGCAGCGGCTAAATATCCGCTTTTTTTAAAATCGGCCTGGAAATTGTTACAAAAAAACTGCTATCCTGTTGACAATCATAGAATTTTATCATAAATTGGCATTCTCAAACCGCTAAATCCTGCAAATAATGAGAAAAGCAGACCTTGTAAACAAAATTTCGGACAAAACAGGCATCCCTAAAGTGGATGTGTTAGTAACCTTAGAAAGAATGTTTAAGGAAGTAAAGGATACACTTGCTTCTGGTGAAAACATTTATATAAGGGGCTTTGGCAGCTTTATTACAAAAAAGAGAGCCGCTAAAATTGGTCGTAACATTAAAAAGAATGTAGCTGTTCATATTCCTGAGCATTACATTCCGGCGTTTAAACCTGCAAAGGAGTTTGTTGCCGATGTTAAAAAACTAAAAGAGCCTAAGCCTGATAATGGTCCTGGCGAAGATGCCGATTAAATAACTGAGATAGTTATTATTGCTTAAAACCCTTTACTGGTAAGGGTTTTAATACCTTGTACCTGCATAATTGTAACGGTACTATGTTACTTGGACGGTAATTTTAACACCACTAAATATTTTAAAGCAAACTATTATAAACATGGTTGTTTATACTATTGTCCTGCCTTAAACTTTAACGTACTCACATTTATTTTTTAAAAGTACACCACAATTTTTGTTAGGGTTAAACATATTGCAAGCCGCTTTGTTTTGTTAGCGTACAGTTTAGTTGCTGTTACTGCCATTAGGTAGCCACTAATGGTGTACCTTTGCACTCCGGAAAACCTGGCTTTACCGGAAATAAAAATAGTTACATGAACAAACCTCAGTGGATTACAATTGGTGCTGCGCTTGCTTTAACAGCAGCCATTTATGCGTTTACCTCTATAAAACCACCAACAGGTACTACTAAGCCGGTTGCTGCTACAGGCCACGATGAACCCGGGGGTAACCACGAAGGACATGACCACGAAGGCGATTTGCATGTTATTGCTACCGATACTTTGTTAAACTTAGCCAAAAAACAACTAAATCCGGAGCAGCAATTACGCCTTACTACGCTTGAAAATGGCATTACACGTGGCGATGTAAAAGAGCAACAACTGCATGTATATCATCAGTTAGCAAACTTCTGGCGTGACTCTGTGGGGATATTTATTCCTTATGCATGGTACACTTCGGAAGCAGCAAGATTGGAAAATTCAGAAAAATCCCTCACCTTTGCAGCCCATTTGCTATTAACATTTCTTCCAAGAGAGAAAAATCCGGAGTTAAGAACCTGGGAAGGACTGCAGGCAAAGGATCTTTTTGAACGTTCTTTGAAATTGAACCCTAATAACGATTCCTCCATTGTAGGATTGGGTGCTGCACATTTGTACGGCAACCTTAGTCCCAACAATCCCATGGAATGGTTATCGCATGTAAAAAAGGTAAATGATAAAGATAGTACCAACGAATTTGCCTTAAGTATGCTGGTTACCGGTAATATGATATCGGGTCAGTATGACAACGCAATTAAAAGGTTAAAAACATTGGTAAACCAGCATCCACAAAATGCAGGTTACATTTTACAACTGGCCGATGTGTATGACCGTACCAATGATAAAAAGAGTGCAGTAGAATGGTATAAAAAAGGATTACAGCACACGGAAACAGGCGAAATAAAGGGCGAAATTGAAAAACGTATAAAAGAATTGAGCAAATAAATTGAATAGTGCGCAAGTACTAAACAACATAAAACGGCATTATATCGGCCTGACGATATTATATTTTATTCATTATTTAAAACTCATTGTAGTATGCCTTGCGGTAAAAAAAGAAAACGTCATAAGATTGCGACGCACAAACGTAAAAAAAGACTAAGAAAAAATCGTCATAAGAAAAGAAAATAGTCAGAAGGCTTTTCGTGCTAGTTACGAAAAGTAATCTTGCTATTTTATAAAGCACTGCATGAAACAATTGCTCTTTAAAATTACAATCAACTAGTTGGTTACAATTATAAAGCGGCAATCGGTTTTATCTGGCAATATAATTTTCAGATGAAATAAGTTGGGTATTTCAATAACAGAATTGATTTACCCAACTTGTTTTACAAATAAGTTTTATTTGTAAATGTCATGTGTTGTGCCTGTGCACTAAATTGTCTGCTGGCTGTTAATCATACAAGTTTGGCCCTCCTGTGGTAGCTGCAACTATTCCCACCGCTTACTAAGTATGAATTATCTTATCCAGTTTACAGCGTATATACCAAGGTTATATAATTACACCTGCTGTAATGAACAAAGAACTTATTATTAATGCGGCTCCCCAAGGCGTAGAGATTGCCTTGATGGAAGACAGGAAACTTGTGGAATTACACAACGAAAAGAGCGATGCTCGTTTTGCTGTGGGCGACCTGTATTTGGGAAAAGTAAAAAAACTTATTCCCGGTCTTAACGCGGCTTTTGTAGATGTTGGCTTTGAAAAAGATGCCTTCCTGCATTATACCGATTTAAGCCCTTATGCAAAATCGCTTTTAAAATTTACGCAACTTTCCACCAACGACAAATCGGAAACCGGTTTAGACTTTGACAAGTTTGAAGTAGAAGCCGAGATAGTTAAAACCGGTAAAATAAACGAAGTATTAGGCGGTAAGCCCAATATTTTAGTACAAATTTTAAAAGAACCTATTGCCGCCAAAGGCCCCAGGCTAAGTTGCGAAATATCGCTGCCGGGTAGGTTCATCGTTATTACCCCCTTCAACAATATTGTTGCTGTATCACGCAAAATTCATTCCTCGGAAGAAAGAAAGCGACTGCAAAAAATTGTGGAGGCTATTAAGCCAAAAAATTTTGGTGTAATAGTGCGTACGGCTGCCGAGGGAAAAAATACAGCCGAATTACACGAAGACCTTTCGGAATTGGTTGCTACCTGGAAAACCATCCAGAAAAATTTAAAAGGCGCAACACCGCCGGCAAAAATTTTAAGCGAGCAAACCAAAACCAATAGTATTCTTCGTGATTTGTTAAATGCCGACTTCAACAAAATTGTTGTAAACGATCGTAACATTTATCAGGATACTAAAAGTTACATACAACGTATTGCTCCCGAAAAAGCAGAAATTGTTAGCTACTACAACAGCAGCTCACCCATATTTGATTCGTTTGGTATAACCAAACAGGTTAAAGCAACATTTGGTAAAACCGTTAACCTAAACAGCGGTGCTTATTTAATTATTGAGCATACCGAAGCTTTACACGTAGTTGACGTAAACAGTGGCTACAAAAGTGTAGGCAATAACCAGGAGCAAAACGCACTGGAAACAAACTTAGAAGCTGCCGAAGAAGTTGCCCGCCAAATGCGCTTGCGTGATTTGGGTGGTATTATTGTGATAGATTTTATTGACATGAAACTTCCAGATAACAAGCGTAAGCTGGTGGAGAAAATGGAAGAGTTTATGCAACCCGACCGTGCAAAACATGCGGTGCTGCCTATTTCTAAATTTGGTTTAATGCAAGTTACCCGCCAGCGTATGAAGCCCGAGGTAAACATTAATACCCAGGAAATATGCCCTAGCTGTAATGGCACCGGTAAAATAACTTCTACACTGTTGCTTGAAGATGAAATAGAAAAGAACCTGAACTATTTAATTATACACAAGCACAAAGGGTTAAAGCTGGTGGTAAACCCAATTATGCATGCTTACTTATCCAAAGGTTGGTTCTGGAAAACCAAAATGGCCAAATGGGCTAAACAGTTTGGACAAAAAACTAAACTGGAAAAGGATAACAATTATCACCTGACCGAGTACAAATTTTTTGACCAGAATGGTGAACAAATAAAAATGTAACCAAAAACATTATTTATAAAAAAGACAAGCCGTAATAGCTTGTCTTTTTTTATGTTGTCAACTGCATAGCCCTGATTGATCGTCCCTTGCGACGCTCCGTTCAACAGCATATCGCTAATGAACAAAGCGTAAATATGAATTTGGATTTTCTTATCCTACTTTGTATAAGTAATACTTGCCATCATGTTTGACAAATGTAAAAAGGTAGCCGTATTGAGATTCTTTTAAAGGGACAAATACTTGGTATCTATGAAATGTTGTTATCTCTTGCTTTTTATAAGTTCCATGATGAGCTTCCGGATACTTTTCCAAACTAAATCTAGTTTTTTCGACGAGGACAGATTTCTCTAATTTCCCCTTACCGTAGCTTGTTACAAATTGAGTAAAAAAAGTATCTACCTGCACAAGCGAATCCTCAAAATCTAGTAATGAGAAACTATTGTATGCATAGTCGTCAACCTCAATGCTATCTAGTGCAAAAGATTTCAGCAACATAATATCACTACGGGACAGTGCCTTTAAAAGTTTTGCCAGTTTTGTTTAAATGAGCTTAAATCTGTTTTGCTAAAAGCCAACTCTTCCTGCCTCTCTGCAATCTTTACTTCCTCATTTACAATAAGCGTATTTCGTTGTAAAGTATCAAAATATCCGCGACGTTTTAGTGCCGTTTTTTTCATGGCAGAATATAAATCTTCAACATAATTACCCCATGTTGTAGTTACACTGTCCCCTTTTCTTGTAAAAAACTGAGGGGGATAAAACCTTTTTACATCTCTTCTAGTTCGTCCTTCAACACTATAGCTAATAGGTAAAACAAAATCTAATTTTTGAGGCTTAAAATGTATCGAGTCTTCAATTCTTAATAAAGTTTTATATGGGTAGCCGGCCCACCTGTTATCAGTGGTTTTATGAACGTCAAAATGCAAATATTTTGCGTGATAAAAAGTGTCATTGTAGGCAAGTAAAAAAAGGAGAGAGGTTTTAGACTTTGAAAACTCGGGCATCCCATAATGGTCATAGCCAGTAAAGCTAATCGTATCACTTGCATACACACCACATATCTTTTGAAGTATTTTGTATTTGGCACTAAACTTTAAGTCCATGCCATCATCTTCATCGGTAATATCATTGACTTCTATCTTTTCACCAACAAAAACAAAAAGCTTATCAGCACCGGGAGGTGTGCCACAATCAGGAACCACTTGTTTTTGTTTACAGCTAATTATAAACAATACAGATAATAAATATAGAGCAGTACAAATGTTTTTAATGTTCATAATTTAAAAATGAATATTAAAATGAAAAGAAGACCCTGCTTAAGTTATTACATTTTTTGAAGGAATAGAATTTTAAAGACAAATAGCAAAAATAAACCCCTCAAAAGTGAGGGGTTAGTATTTTATTTAAACTCATAACCAATATCATTACGATAAGTAATACCATCGTAATTAATATTAGACAATACATCTAAGGAAGTATTTACCGCTTCCTGAATATCTTCGGCAAAAGAAGTAACACAAAGTACCCTGCCACCGCTTGTAACTATTTCGCCATTTTTTTCGGTAGTGCCTGCCTGAAATACGATGGATTGTTTACCATAGTAATCGTTTAATCCGCTAATGGTAAAACCTTTTTCAAAACCACCGGGATAACCATGGCTTACGGCAACAACAGTAGCTGCGGCACGAGGGTCGGTTGTAATATTTTGCTCATGCAATGTTTTATTAGCCGCAGCAGCAAACAAGTCCACTAAATCGTTTTTTAAACGTGGCAATACTACCTCCGTTTCAGGGTCGCCAAGGCGGCAATTATACTCAATAACAAACGGATCGTTGTTAACTGATATAATACCAATAAACACAAAACCGGTGTAGTTTATGCCTTCGCTATGTAAACCGTTAACGGTTGGCTTTACAATCTGCTCTTCTACTTTTTGCATAAACTCGTCGGTAGCCAATGGTACCGGACTAATAGCACCCATGCCACCAGTGTTTAAACCGGTATCGCCTTCGCCAATGCGTTTATAATCTTTAGCATTAGGTAACAACACATAGTTTTTGCCATCGGTTAATACAAACACACTTAACTCTATGCCGGATAAAAATGCTTCAACAACTACCTTTTTACTGGCATCGCCAAACTTAGCCTGTTGAATCATTAATTCAAACTCGGCAACGGCTTCAATATGTGTTTGACAAATAACAACGCCTTTACCTGCAGCTAAGCCATCGGCTTTTAATACAATAGGTAAAGCATGTTGTTTAATATACGCAACACCTTGTTCGTAATTGTCTAAAGTAAACTCGCCATATGCCGCAGTAGGAATATTATGACGCTGCATAAATGCTTTGGCAAATGCTTTGCTGCCTTCCAGTTGTGCACCGTATTGTGACGGGCCAATAATTAAAATGTTTTCTAACTCTTTTTTTGTACGCAAAAAATCGTACACGCCTTTAACCAATGGTTCTTCGGGGCCTACAATAACCATGTTCACATGTTGCTGTTGGCAAAATGCGGCAATACCTTCAAAATCGGTAATGGCTAGTGCAATGTTTTTTCCGTACTGCGCAGTGCCGGGGTTGCCGGGTGCTATATACAAGTTAGTACAATTGGGGCTTTGTGATAGTTTCCAAGCCAGGGCATGCTCTCTTCCTCCGGAGCCTAATAATAAAATATTCATGGTTTATACTAAATATTGGCCTTAAATGTGGCGAATGTCGTAATGTTTGCTCAAACAAAGTTAATTATTTACGAGTGACTAATTTTCTGTATTTTGGCCTTTACTTTACCTTTTTTAAGCTTTAATGTAGAAGCCTTAAAGGGGTTAAGCAAAAACGATTAGCTGAAGGATACTGTTGTTTAATTTGTTGATGCCAATTAACTTTTTGCACGAGAAACTACAGGTAAATATATTTTACAACTGTAGTATAACGCCGGTTAGTTGCGTGAGGGATTTGGAGGGCGGCGACGAAGGAGCCGGTGCGAAGTAAAACGTAGCACGGGAGCGAAGCGTACCCCGTAAAAGCCCGACCCGCAGGGGCACGCCATAAACTGTTATATTGTAACTTTTATTATAAATATTTAATTGCATGAGCAAGCACGAAGGAGAAATCCTGGGCCACCCGAAGGGACTTTTTGTTTTGTTTTTTACCGAAATGTGGGAACGCTTTTCGTTTTACGGAATGAAAGGCTTATTGATTTATTATTTGGTAAGGTATCATTTATTTACTGACACAAGTGGTAACTTATTAGTGGGCAGCTATGCTGCGTTGGTATATGCAATGCCGGTTTTAGGAGGGTATTTAGCTGACAAATATTTAGGGTTTAGAAAAGCAGTAACCTTTGGTGCTATTTTATTAGTGTTAGGGCATTTGGGTATGGCTTATGAAGGGCATGCCGCTAAAATGGTAGATGGTGTAGTGCAAAGGGATGATACAGCTCTTCAGGTTTTTTACTTCTCGCTTTCATTAATAGTAATGGGCGTTGGTTTTTTAAAAGCCAACATTTCTTCCATTGTAGGAGAGTTGTATGAAAAGCAAGACCCGAGAAAAGAATCGGGCTTTACTATATTTTACATGGGCATTAACCTGGGCTCGTTATTAGCAACTATTATATGTGTTTGGCTTGGTGAAGAGTATGGCTGGGCTTATGGTTTTGGATCGGCAGGTATTGGTATGTTGCTGGGTTTATTAGTATTTATCTCTGGTAAAAAATATTTCTTAGGTAAAGGCGAGCCAAAAGATCCGGCAATATTAAAGCAGAAAGTAGGTGGAATTATTTCCAGAGAATACCTTATTTATATATTAGGGTTTTTAGCAAGTTTTGTGGTGTGGCAAATGATACAGCGCCATAGTGTTGTTGGTGGACTGTTGTTGGGATCAGGTGTAGTATCACTTATTTATATTGGATGGCAGGCATCTAAGTTGGATAAAGTAGGAAGGGACAGATTAATTGCACTAACTATTTTAATTCTTTTTTCAGTTGTTTTTTGGGCGTTGTTTGAACAAGCCTATACATCGCTGAGTTTATTTTCGGAGAGAGCATTGGATAGAAATGTATTTGGCATTGAATTAAAACCGGGGCAGGTTAATTTATTTAATGCGCTGTTTATTGTTTTGTTTGCACCAATTTTTGCATGGATATGGAATAAATTATCAAAAATAAACGCCAACCCTAATACGGTTATAAAGTTTAGTATGTCGCTAATTTTTGCGGGACTAGGCTTTGGCGCTTTGGTAATTGGCGGCAGTGTATCCGGCACTGAAAAAGTAGCATTTATTTGGATTATATTTATGTACATGCTACATACTTTTGGCGAGTTGTGTTTATCGCCGGTTGGGTTATCATCTGTTACTAAATTATCGCCAACTAAAATAGTTGGATTTATGATGGGTGTATGGTTTTTGGCTACTGCCGGCTCTGAGTATATTGCTGCATTATTGGCAAATATTGCCAGTATTGACCATTCGGGTGATGAAGCCGCCAGCTTGGCTGTTGCTAAAGCATCGTACATGAATTTGTTTGAGTTTTTATTGTACACCGGAATAATTTCAGGAGTTATACTTTTACTACTTTCGCCATTGGTTAAAAAGCTAATGCACGGGGTTAAATAAATTAATCACTAAATAAATAAACATGAGTTCTCTTTCTATTGAACAGGAATTAGAAAAACAAGAAAATGAAAAGATGTTTGATAGCAAAGTAATCGGACATCCTGCCGGTTTGTTTGTACTCTTCTTTACAGAAATGTGGGAGCGGTTTTCTTTTTATGGAATGCGTTCATTGTTAGTACTATTTTTTATGGCTTCCGTGACCGGAGGTGGATGGGGTTGGGATCAAGGTACCGCTTCGTCGTTATTCGGTTCTTATGTCGGGTTGGTATATTTATCAACCATGCTGGGTGGTTATTTTGCAGATAAAATTATTGGTTACCGTTGGGCCGTTGTGGTAGGTGCTTTATTAATGACATTAGGTCACGCATCTATGGCTTTTGAAACACAGTTTTCCATTTATGCCGGTTTGGTATTCTTGGTTTTCGGTAATGGTTTCTTTAAGCCCAACATGACTTCTATCATTTCCGAAATGTATAAATACAAGCCCGAGAAAAAAGATGGTGCCTATACCATCTTTTACATGGGTGTAAATGCCGGAGCTTTTTTTGGTATTTTATTGTGTGGGTACTTAGGCGAAAAAGTTGGTTGGGGTTATGGCTTCGGTTTGGCCGGTATTTTCATGTTCTTAGGATTAGTGCAGTTTTGGTTAGCACAAAACATTTTTGGAAAAATAGGTTTAAAACCAGTTAAGAAAGATGTTGCCGCCGCCGCCGCCTTAGATACAGATAAACGAGTGCCTTTCCCAATGTGGCAATTGGCAATAATTGCTGTTTGTGTGATTTTAGGTTTGTTGTGGATTATCAATGCACCCGCCACCAAAATTTCTAAATTATCAGGAGGTAACTTCAATGTGTTTGGATTCTTGGGCGAAAACGGAAACGGTATTGCGATTCTTACAGCCTTAATTCTTTTCTTGATTTTGTTGATTTATCGTTTGATGTCTTATTCAAAAACGACTCGTGAAAAATTGATAGCAGTAACATTCTTTGCTTTCATCACTATTTTCTTCTGGGCAATTTTTGAACAATCTCCAAACAGTTTAACTGTATTTGCCGAAAAATATACCAACCGTGTACTAACAGGCAACTCCAGTTTGACGTTCTTGATTGTAAACTCTTGTATGACTTTGATTCCATTAATCATTATCAATTGGGTAATGGTAATGTTGTTCAAAAAGACGTTTGCAAAATATGCAATATCCAATGTCGTTCTTTCTATCAGTTTTGTGATTGTATGGCTTATAGCTATTTGGATGTTGATGAAAGACTGGTATTCTGCTGGCTATTTAAATTTATCTGAAAGTACTTTGAACCTCTTAAGAATTGAAAAAACAACTGAAAAATTAACGGAAGTTCCAGCTACTTGGTTCTCTACATTAAACTCTCTTTTCATTATTACACTAGCTCCTTTATTCTCTAAAGTTTGGGAAAGTAAATTCAATCCTTCTGCTAATGTGAAATATGCACTTGGTATGTCGTTCTTAGGATTGGGTATGGCAGCTATTGCTTTTGGTGCTAACGGTATTGCTCCGGGTGCTTCATCTGCTTCAGTAAGCATGGTATGGTTGGTATTGGTATTCTTATTTCATACTATGGGTGAATTGTGTGTGTCTCCTGTTGGGCTTTCATACGTAAGTAAATTAGTGCCGGGAAGAATGATTGCCTTTATGTTTGGTGTTTGGTACTTAGCCGTAGCTATTGGTATGAAAGGTGCTGGTATGTTTGGTGAGCAAGTAGAAGAAATTGCTAACGAAAAAGGTATTAGCCATTTCTTCTGGATATTAACTGGCGTATCTTTTGCAGTGGCATTTATTGCGATTATTTTCCAACCTGTGATTAAAAAACTAATGCATGGTGTGCGGTAAAAAAGAGTTAATGCACCACAGCACATAAAATATCTAAAAATAGAAGGGTCGCTATAAGCGACCCTTCTATTTTTAAGTTAGCAGCTTCACCTCCCTGAATGGTATTCCCTTCGCACTCTCGTACTGAATCAATTTTATTGGGTAGAAGGAAGTCAGAAAATCGGGGAAAAGGCTTTCGTTAACGATCAGGTTTCTAACCTTTGGACTAACCGACTCTCCGACTTTCTTCTGCTGATTAGCGAACGGAACGATGCAGTGAGTGACACAACAAAAGCTGATCAGGGAACAAAAGCTGGTAAACAAATAATGCTTAATCTAAATAATAGAAATGGTTGGAGACGTAAATTCATTACCTAATTTCCAAATTATCTTAATTATCTAATTTCCTTAACTGCTTAAACCGCTTTTTAAAAAACCGGGTAAACCTACTGTTGGTAGGGTACTTACGGTGTTTGGTTATATTGTTAAACACCAGGGCCACCGCCAATAAAATTAGTACTCCCGTTAGTACCGGCGACCATATATAACCATAACCCAAACTTTTAATGGTAGGACTGCCTATTACGGCAATTAAGGCCGTGGCACCACCGGGGGGGTGCAGGGTTTTGGTTATTTGCATGCTTACTATAGAAAGCGAAACGGCTAATGGTGCGGTAAGCCAAATAATATCGGGCATTAGTTTATACACCGTTACACCCACAAAAGCCGAGATTAAATGCCCGCCTACCAGGTTGCGTGGCTGTGCCAGCGGACTTTGTATGGCACCGTAAATTAATACGCAGGTAGCACCAAATGAGCCTATTAAAAAAATATTTTCGTCGCGGGTTAAGTAATGTGATTGTAAAAAGGCAATAATGCCAATACCAATAAACGCACCCAAAAACGACCAAAAATGCTCCCGGTAATCAACCAGTGTTTCCTTATAAATAATGTAACGGGAGATTCTTAAGTTTCGTTTTATCTTTTTTCTAACCATGTTTGGGCCTGCTAAATAATCTAAAATTTAAAATTGATGATAAAAGTAAACCTTCCGTTTATAAATCTGTTACCATAAAAACGTTTTTTAGTTGCAACTTTGCACCATAACGTTAGTACGGTTAAAACAACTGGCAGCCCAAAAGCTGTAAAACAACAAAACAACATTCATGAAAATAGGTATTGTATGTTACCCCACTTTTGGCGGTAGCGGTGTGTTAGCAACCGAGTTGGGTAAGGCGCTTGCACAAGGGGGGCATCAGGTACATTTTATTACCTACCAGCAACCGGTAAGGTTAAGTAGTAGCTTTATTCCCAATATTTACTACCACGAGGTACAAGTACCTACATATCCGTTGTTCGATTATCCGCCTTACGAAACTGCCCTGGCCAGCGCCATGGTAGATACGATTAAAAACCACGACCTAGATCTTTTACACGTACACTACGCCATACCACATGCATCAGCAGCGTATATGGCTAAAAAAATATTAGAACAGGAAGGCCGCACCATTCCGGTTATAACCACTTTACATGGTACCGATATTACATTGGTGGGTAAAGACAAAACCTATGCGCCTGTTGTAGCTTTCTCTATTAACCAAAGCGATGTAATAACCGCAGTATCTAACAACCTGCGTGACGAAACTTACCAGAATTTTCCCATCGAAAAAAACATAGAAGTTATTTACAACTTTGTTGATGTAGAACGTTTTCGTCGTAAACCTATTGATGCTTTTAAAAAAGTTATATCGCCAAATGGCGAACGTATTTTATTACACGCCTCTAACTTTAGAAAAGTAAAAAGAGTACAGGATGTGGTAAAAATTTTTAGTGAGGTACGTGCCGAAATGCCTGCTAAATTATTATTTGTGGGTGATGGTCCGGAGCGTCAAATGGCTGAAGAACTAAGTCGTAACCTTAACCTTACTGATGATATACGGTTTGTAGGCAAGCAAGACCAAATGGAAGATATACTGGCCATTGCCGATCTTTTTTTACTTACATCCGATTATGAAAGTTTTGGTTTAGCAGCCTTGGAAGCCATGGCTGCCGGTGTACCGGTAGTATCCACCAATGCCGGCGGACTGGGCGAAGTAAACATTCACGGCGAAACCGGCTTTATGTCTAATGTAGGCGATGTACAAAGCATGAGCAGCCAGGCCATACATATTTTACAGGACGATGCTACGCTACAAAAATTCAGAGATAATGCTGTAGCACATGCACAAAAATTCGACATTAAAAACATTATTCCCCAATACGAAATATTGTACAAACGCTTTTGCAAGCAGTATGCCTGTGAAGAGAAAGCGTAACTAACACCTGTGAGCATATATCAATATTGATGGTATAAGGCTTTGTTTATCGCCTTTTGTATAGTAGATTTGTCGGCTATTACAATCAAAGCGGCAAACAAGTCACATCATGAAGGTTATTGATCACATTAACAACGCAAAAGATACATTAGTTTCATTTGAAGTATTACCACCCTTAAAAGGTAAAGGCATCGATGCCCTGTATAATCATCTGGATCCGTTAATGGAGTTCAACCCTTCGTTTATTAATGTTACCTACCACCGCAGCGAGCATGTGTTTAAAAAAAATCCTGATGGCAGTTTTGCAAAAGTAATTGTGCGCAAACGCCCTGGCACCGAAAGTATTTGTGCCGCCATCATGAACAAATACAATGTTGATACCGTACCCCATTTAATTTGTGGCGGTTTTGATATTAACGAAACCGAAGATGCTTTAATAAACCTGCGTTACCTGGGTATTGATAATGTATTGGTATTACGTGGCGATGCGGCTAAAAGCGAAACATCATTTGTGCCCGAGCCCGGCGGCCATCATTATGCGAGCGATTTATTAAAACAGGTGGTTGATTTAAACAAAGGTGTTTACCTGGAAGACGATTTAAAAGGTACACAAAACACCGACTTCTGTATTGGTGTTGCCGGTTACCCCGAAAAACATTTTGAGGCACCCAACCTTAACAGCGATATGTACTACTTGAAACAAAAAATAGATAGTGGTGCCGATTACATTATTACGCAAATGTTTTTTGACAATGCCAAGTATTATGCCTTTGTAAAAGCCTGCCGCGACAATGGTATTACCGTGCCCATCATTCCCGGATTAAAACCTATTTATACCAAAAAGCAGTTAACGGTATTGCCCAAAACTTTTCATATAGATTTACCCAACGAGTTATCTAACGAAATACTAAAATGTAAAACCGATGCCGATGTAGAAAAAGTAGGCACCGAGTGGTTACTGGCCCAATCGAAAGATTTAAAAGCCAACGGCGTACCCGTGTTACACTACTACACATTAGGCCGCCCCAATATGGTGGTGGATGTAGTGAAAAATTTATAGGTGTAAGGTTGACGGCTTATGGTATAAGGTAATGGTGTATTCCATTATCACATTTCCAAATTTTCAAATCATCTAATTAATTAGGGGCTCTCAGCTATAGTACTACTATCAGCTGCAGTACCGGCTTTCCGCTATACCTTCCCCCGTGTAACGCAAACTACGGTTCGTACCTCACCTTGTTTACTAACACGGGGTTCGGTGCCGCTGCAATCCGGCAGCCTTTGGTCTTTTGTAATGCTATTGAGCAGGAGCGTGTAATATGTTGTAATTTTAAACAGCTCAATAGCGAACAGAACCCTGAACGGAGCGTCGCAACGTCAGCCCAATCCGTGTTACTACAGTTGGTAACAAAAAAAAATACACCCTGCAAGCAAAGTGTATTTTATCAATATTATTAGCCATACGGTATTTCATCATCACATTGCCAAATCTCCAAATCAGCACATCACTTAATCTTATTCCATTCGGCTTCGTTTAAAGTTACCGGATAGCTTTGTTTTAAGTCTTTTAACCAAGCGGCTTCTAATTGGTTTTGGTAATCGCTTATTACTAATCCTTTGGCTTCGTTATATGTTCTTGGTGTAGGTGTGTTGTACACTTTAAACACATAACTAAAAGTGGTGGCATTATCCTGATTGTTTGTATTTAACGGCGATAAAGTTTTAGCGGTTGCAGTATTTTTAAAACCTGGTATTTGGTCTAGTTCATAACGGGCTGAGTCGGCTACTACTTTTTCATTTACCGCACTTACATACGTTTTCCATTTAGCAGGATTACTTTTTATTTGTGCATGTAATGTTTTGGCAGTGGCGGCATCGTTACAAAAAAATACAACGGCATCAGCACTTTTGTTCCAGTTATATTTTGCGGGGTTGCTGTTGTATAAGGCAAGTAATTGTGCCGTATCGTTCTGCGATTTATTCCAAACCTCCTGCTGCATAATTTCAAAAAACATATTACCCTCGGTAAACTCATCCATCTGCGCTTTAAACTCAGGATTAAAATCTTCCAGATGATCGCGGTAATAATTATACATACTTTGTTTGGTGTACTCCTGTAATATATTGCTGTAAGCAGTGGCTCCCTGCGATGCTAAACTGCGGTATGCTTGTGCATAGTTAATCCAGTCGTCGGCAGTAAAGTTGTTATTGTCTATACTAAACAATACGGTATTGGAATTTATATCCCAATTGGACACACCGGCAGGTTTTAAATACAAAGCACTGTCGCTGTAGTTCCATAATGCGGTGGTGTTGTAATTGTTCTTTTTGTACTTACCACTTTTTTCTACGGCTGTATAAATATGATTGCGGGATGTTTTCCAACGGTCATCGTACAATACTTTTTGTCTTAGCGCATCTGCATTTTCTTTATTATCAGCCGACGTAATTATTGGCTTTGCACCAACACGTTTTACAATATGCCAACCATGTTCGGTTAAAAAAGGTTTGCTTACATCACCATCTTTTTTTAATGAAAAAAGAACATCTTCAAAAATGGGGTGGTAACGACCTACACCAATATCGGGCATGGTGCCGCCTGCACTGGCGCTTACATAATCGTTACTAAAAGTTTGCAGTAAACTTAAAAAATCGCTGCCCTTGCGTATGGCATTGTATAAGGAGTCGGCAGTTTTGGCTATCGCACTTTTATCGGCAGTAGTAGCATCGGGCGGAAAAGCCAATAAAATTTGCTGTGCTTTTACTACACCTAATGCTTTACGCTCCGCCACATTTTTTACAATATGGTAACCGGCCGCCGATGTAAAAACCGGTGAATATTTTCCGGCAGGGGTGTTGTATAATAAACTTTCCAAGCTGTAAGGCAAGGTAAACACCGTAACAAAACCAAGGTCGCCTTTATTGGTTTTAGCAGTCGGGTCATCAGAATATTTAGCCGCAACAGAACCAAAGTCCTGGGTTTTTAGTTGCGTTAATACTTCCTGTAGTTTTTTATAAGCCTGGGTGGTATCAAGCGTACCGTTGGTATTACTAAATGCAATAAAAATATGTGCTGCATGAATATCTTTCTGGCTGCGCACAAAAGCTTCGTTGCTCAGTTTATCTATTACATTCTGGTCGGTCAGGTAATTATCAATAACCTGGCTGCGCAGGTTGCTTATTTCGGTAAGTAAAGCCGGGGTAGTATCGTAACCACGGTCGTAAGCCTGTCTTATTTTTAAACGTGAGTTGATGTATAAATCCAGGTATTCTTTTTTTGCGTTGGCTTTATTGCCGGTAACAGCATTATTTTTTTCAAATGCTTTTAAAAATTCAGGAACCGTAGCCTTGTACTTGCCGTAGGTAAATAAGGTTTGTGCCTTTGTAGCCAAACCTGTGGTTAATAAAACAGCGGCCAGTAATAATTTTATGTTCATAGTATGCTTGTGTTAATACAGTTATATGGTTGTGCAATAAGGTTATTAATTATATATGGTTATAATTTACAAGTTTTAGGTCTCTGTCACCCTGAGCTTGACGAAGGGCTACGCAGAAGACTAAAAATTCCTACTGGGCTTCGTCAGGCTGTTAATGACAAGTGCCTAATTTGTTGAAAGTCAATGTCACCCTGAGCTTGACGAAGGGTTATGTAACACAATAAAAAAAGTCTCACTGGGCTTCGTCAGGCTCAGCCT
>PJTT01000249.1_pt1 | contig 69274 bp, 62 predicted proteins | sample 1512261 | NCBI WGS metagenome assembly PJTT01 (sample SAMN08177685, study PRJNA422409) | Soil metagenome, whole genome shotgun sequencing project. | isolation source: Soil (2) enriched on wood chips | place: USA: Madison | collected 2015-01-15 | reverse complement strand
GGGCCGCATCTACGAAGGCAAGGTCGCCAAGATCATGGACTTCGGTGCGTTCGTCACGATCCTGCCGGGCAAGGACGGTCTGGTGCACGTCTCGCAGATCTCCAGCGAGCGCGTCGAGAAGGTCAGCGACAAGCTGAAGGAAGGCGACGTGGTCAAGGTCAAGGTGCTGGAAGTCGACAAGCAGGGCCGCATCCGCCTGTCGATCAAGGCCGTGGAAGAAGGCGAGGGCGAGGGCACCGCCGGCTGAGCCGCGGTCCCACCCGTCTGATCCTGGAAAAGCGGGCTTCGGCCCGCTTTTTCTTTGCGCGTCCGTCGCGATGCCGGGTGTGCGGGGGCTGATGGCGGCAGCAACGGCGCGTGTCCCGTTCCCGGGCCGACGTGTGCCGGCTGGCTGCGCAATCCTGTTTCACCGGTCTTGGCGGCGTCGCCGGAATCCGTCGCGAGGAGACGATCCTCGCGCGTTCTGTCTGCGCATCCTGTCCGCCGTCACGCGATGGCGTGCTGCGGCTGCACCAGGCGCGTGCAGGCGACAGTGAGGCGTTTCAGTCGCCGGTGGCGGCAGGTGTGCGTGGTGGTCGCGACGTGGGCTTCGTGCGCGCTGCGCCTTTCGGCGCCCGGGTCAAGGCCTTGGCGCGTGCAGGAGCGGCTGCAGGTGGCATGTCCCGCGCGGGAGTTTCACTGGCCTGCCAGAGGCGTCCTGCCTCCAGAGCAAGTGACCTGGGGAGGGAGGCGCGATCTGGCGCGACCCGCGTCGCGCCGGTCGCGCCAACACCGGCTTCGCGCGGATGTTTCTGGTGTCATCCACCAGGTGCGATGGCCGCCGCTGAAAGCCTGGAATCGGGCTCGGAATCAGTTGTCGCGCGACGTGCGGAACGCATGGCCAGGGCCCGGGAGGCTGCTGGCTGCGGCAATGGCGTACCGGCGCGGGAAGAGCGGCAGGCCGATCGATTGCGAACAGTGCGTTCGAGGCAGGCGTGAAGTGCGCAGGGGCGCATGGAGCGCAGCCGAGGGCGGCGCTGTGGCCGTCCCGGTGCATGCCTCAGCCGGCGTTGAGCGCTTCCAGTCCGGCCTGGTCGAGGATTTCGACCTGGTAGGTTTCCGGCAGCGCGATCAGGCCGCGGCTGCGCAGCGCGGTCAGGCTGCGGCTGACGGTTTCGACGGTCAGGCCGAGGTGGTCGGCGATGTCGGCGCGCGGCATCGGCAGGGTCACGATCGGTCCGGCATGGCCGGCGCGCGTCTGCTGCGAGGCCAGTTTCAGGATGAAATCGGCCAGGCGCTCGGTCGGATTCATCCGGGCCAGCGACATCATCTGCTCGCGCGCGGCATCCAGCTCGATGCAGGCGCGTTCAAGCAGCTTGCGCTGCAGGTGCGGGTACTGGGTGCCCAGGCGCTGCATCGATTCCAGGCTGAAGCGGCAGATGTGGGTTTCCCCCAGCGCCTCGACGTCGTGCTGGTAGTGATCGTTGCCGCTCAGGCCGACGTAATCGCCGGGCAGGGCGAAGCCGGCGACCTGGCGGCGGCCATCGGGCATCAGCCGGACCAGGCGCAGCGCGCCACGGGTGACCGTGTAGGCGTGGCGCCGTGCGTCGCCCTGGCGGGCCAGGACGGTGCCCGGCTGCAGGACCTGGGTGTTGGCCGCTGAATCCAGCGCCTGCATCTCGTCCCTGGACAGGGCGGAGCAGATCGCCAGATGGCGGACCTGGCAGTGCAGGCACTGGCCGAGGATGCTGGCTTCCTCGGGCGTCGGGGTCAGGCAGGGATTGTCCAGCGGAGGCCAGGACATGCGTCGGGCTCGCACGGGTCGGGGACCCCATGATACCGGGATGCGGCAGCGCTGCCCTCGGGCACTTTGTCATATGCCGGCGCGGCAACCGTCGCATTCCTCCGGCGGGGGAAGGGTGCGCTGCCTGGCGTGCGGCGGTCGCCTGCAGCGCGTGCTATCCGTGGCCGGGGCGTGGGCCTAGAATTGCGCGTCGAGAAATACCTGCAGGAGCCCTCGCTTGATCAAGCCCCGTACCCCCGCCGGCACCATGGAGCTGCTGCCGCGCGAGCAGATCGCGTTCCAGCGCATGCTCGACGTGATCCGCCGCAACTACGAGCGCTTCGGCTTCCTGCCGGTGGAAACGCCGGTATTCGAGCTGTCGGACGTGCTGCTGACCAAGTCCGGCGGCGAGACCGAGCGCCAGGTCTACTTCGTGCAGTCCACCGGTGCCCTGGCCAACGCGGCCGAATCCGGCGGCACCAGCCTGCCGGAGCTGGCGCTTCGTTTCGACCTGACCGTGCCGCTGGCACGCTACGTGGCCGAACACGAGCACGAACTGAGCTTCCCGTTCCGCCGTTACCAGATGCAGCGCGTGTACCGCGGCGAGCGCGCCCAGCGCGGCCGCTTCCGCGAGTTCTACCAGTGCGACATCGACGTGATCGGCAAGGATGCGCTGAGCATCCGCTACGACGCCGAAGTGCTGGCGGTGATCCATGCGGTGTTCGCCGAACTGGGCATCGGCGACTTCGCCGTGCAGCTCAACAACCGCAAGCTGATGCGCGGCTTCTTCGAGGCGCAGGGCGTGGCGGACCCGCAGCAGCAGGCGCTGGTGCTGCGCGAGGTCGACAAGCTCGACAAGCGTGGCGCCGACTACGTGCGCGAAACCCTGGTCGGGCCGGAATTCGGCCTGGCCGCCGATGCGGTGCAACGCATCCTCGATTTCGTCGAAGTGCGCTCGACTTCGCATGCCGACGCGCTGGCGCAGCTGGAGCGGGTGCTGGCCGATGCGGGCGAGGGCGCGAGCGAGGCGCTGCGCTCCGGCGCGGCCGAACTGCGCGAAGTGCTGGAACTGGTCCGCGCGCTCGGCGTGCCGGACACCGCCTACCGGCTCAACTTCTCGATCGCGCGCGGCCTGGACTACTACACCGGCACCGTCTACGAGACCACGCTGACGCAGCACCCGCAGATCGGTTCGATCTGTTCGGGCGGGCGCTACGAGGACCTGGCCAGCCACTACACCAAGTCCAGGCTGCCGGGCGTCGGCATCTCGATCGGCCTGAGCCGGCTGTTCTGGCAGCTGCGCGAGGCCAACCTGATCGACGGCATCGCCGCCAGCAGCGTGCAGGCCATGGTCGCGCTGATGGACGAGGCGCAGCTGCCGGACGTGCTGGACATCGCCAGCCGGCTGCGTGCGGGCGGGATCAACACCGAAGTGCAGATGGAGCCGCGCAAGGTCGGCAAGCAGTTCCAGTACGCCGCCCGCGCCGGGATCCGCTTCGTGGTCCTCGCTGGCGAGGACGAGCTCGCCCGTGGCGTGGTCGCGGTGAAGGACCTGGTCCGCGAGCAGCAGTTCGAGGTCGCCCGCGACGAGCTGGCCAGCACCCTGCTGGTCGAGCTGGAGCAGGCCCGGGTCATGGCGTGAGCGTGCCGCGCACTTCACTGGGCCTGGCGCTGGTCGCGCTGCTGGCCGGCTGCAGCAGCAACGCCAGCGTCAAGGCCAAGCGCCTCGGTCCGGGCCACTACCGGCTGCTGGCCGACCGCTGCATGGCGATCGACCAGCGGCAACTGGAAGACGACCTGGCGCAGGAAGCCCGCCGGCGTTGCCCGAAGGGGGCGGGGCCGCTGGAGGCGCTGCAGCCTGCGATCAGCCGCAAGGGCAGCCTGCTCGGCGAATGCCCGCGTGGGCGCGCCCTGCAGGCCGAAGTCCGCTGCCAGCCCGCTTCCCATTGATCGACGCCCGCCGCAAGGCGGGCGTTTCGCGTTGTGCCGCCTGAATCCGGATCCGCACGGCTGCCGCCGTCGCGGGCCTTTGACTGCGCGCCGTGTTTGTACTAATGTGCTAGCGCGCTATTACATTGGCCCAGATGAAATCACGTCCACTTCCCGCCGAAAAAGATGCCCAGGCCGACCTCAAGGCCCTGGCGTCCGCCTTTGCCGCGCTGCGCCAGCCCGACGAGGTCCTCGCCTTCCTGCGTGACCTGTGCACCCCCGCCGAGCTGGAGGCCATGGCCGACCGCTGGAAGGTGGTGCCGCTGCTGCAGCAGGGCGTGCCGTACCGCGAGATCCACGAGCGCACCGGCGTGAGCGTGACCACCACCGGTCGCGTGGCCCGATCGCTCGAGCACGGGCATCGCGGCTATGCCGCCGCGCTCGCCCGCACTTCGCCCCCCTGATCCGCTTTCCCGAGAGACATCCATGAGTACACCCACGGCAGCCCAGGCCCGCGACCGCCTGCGCATCGCCATCCAGAAGAACGGCCGCCTGGCCGAGCCGGCGCGCAGCCTGCTCAGCGCCTGTGGCCTGAGCTGGCGCGAGAGCCGCGACAAGCTGTTCTGCTACGGCGAGTCGTTGCCGGTGGATCTGCTGCTGGTCCGCGACGACGACATCCCGGGCCTGATCGCCGAAGGCGTCTGCGATTTCGGCATCGTCGGCCGCAACGAACTGGACGAGCAGGCCGCGGCGCGGCGCCGCATCGGCCTGCCGGATGCCTACAAGGCGCTGCGTGGGCTGAACTTCGGCCAGTGCCGGCTGATGCTGGCCGTGCCCGAGGAATGGGACTGGCAGGGCCCGGCGCAACTGGCCGGCAAGCGCATCGCGACCAGCTATCCGGCGATCCTGGCCGACTGGCTGGTCGCGCAGGGGGTGGACGCGACCGTGGTCGAACTGTCGGGTTCGGTGGAGATCGCGCCGCGGCTCGGCACCGCCGACCTGATCTGCGACCTGGTCTCCAGCGGCGCCACGCTGCGCGCGAACCAGCTGGTGCCGGTGGAAACCTTGCTGGAAAGCGAAGCGGTGCTGGCCGGCCCGGTGCGCGAGCCGGGCGACGCGCGCGCCGGGCTGATGGCGATGCTGCTGCGTCGCCTCGACGGCGTGATCAAAGTCCGCGACAGCAAGCTGCTGATGTTCCGCGCCGACCAGGACAAACTGCCCGCGCTGCAGCGGCTGCTGGGCGATGCCGATCCCCTGGTGCAGCTGCCCGGCGACGGGATCAGCCTGCAGTTGCAGACGATGTGCCACGGAGCCTTGACCTGGCAGCGGCTGGAAGACCTGGAACGTGCCGGCGCACAGGGATTGATGGTGCTTGGCGTGGAGCGCTCGCTGGCATGAACGCACCGCAATCCCCCGCATCGACGGACACGGCCGGCTGGAGCCGGCTCGACTGGAGCCGGCTGGACGCCGACGCACGGGCGGCGGCGCTGACCCGCCCGGTGCAGGCCGTGGCCGCGCAGACGCGCGCATCGGTGGCCGACCTGATCGACGCGGTCCGCAGCCGCGGCGACGAGGCGCTGCGTGAGATCACCCTGCGCTTCGACGGCATCGCGCCTGAGACGTTCGAGGTCAGCGAGGCCGAATTCCTCGCGGCCGAGGAACAGGTCCCGGCCGAGCTGCGCGAGGCGATGGAACGGGCCCTGGCCCGGATCGAGGCCTATCACCGCGCCGGCCTGCCGCAGGGCTACGCGGTCGAAACCGCGCCTGGCGTGCACTGTGCGCGCATGGTGCGCCCGATCGGGCGGGTCGGCCTGTACGTGCCGGCCGGCAGTGCGCCGCTGCCGTCGACCGCGTTGATGCTGGGCGTGCCTGCGCGCCTGGCCGGTTGCCGCGAAGTCGTGCTGTGCACGCCGCCGCGCCGGGACGGCACGGCCGATCCGGCGGTGCTGGTGGCCGCGCGCCTGACCGGCGTCACCCGCGTGTTCAAGCTCGGCGGCGCGCAGGCGGTGGCGGCGATGGCCTACGGCACGGCCTCGGTGCCGTCCTGCGACAAGATCTACGGCCCCGGCAACAGCTTCGTGACCGAGGCCAAGCAGCAGGTGGCGCAGGCCGGCGCGGCGGCGATCGACATGCCGGCCGGCCCGTCCGAAGTGCTGGTGATCGCCGATGCCGGCGCCAACGCCGCCTTCGTCGCCGCCGACCTGCTGTCGCAGGCCGAACATGGCCCCGATTCGCAGGTGCTGCTGCTCAGCGACGATGCGACCCTGATCGATGCGGTGGAAGTGGAGCTCGCACAGCAGCTTGCGCGGCTGTCGCGTGCCGGGATCGCGCGCCAGGCGCTGTCGGCCTCGCGCCTGGTCAAGGTCGATGCGCTGGACGAGGCGTTCGCGATCAGCAACCGCTACGCGCCCGAGCACCTGATCCTGGCGCTGCGCGACCCGCAGGCCTGGTTGCCGCAGGTCGAGGCCGCCGGCTCGGTGTTCCTGGGGGATTACACGCCCGAAGCGCTGGGCGATTACTGCAGCGGCACCAACCACGTGCTGCCCACCGCCGGCGCCGCGCGCGCCTACAGCGGGGTCGGCGTGGCCAGTTTCACCAACTCCATCAGCGTGCAGTCGGCCTCGCGCGCCGGCATCGCCGGCATCGGCCACGACGCGCTGGTGATGGCGCGGGCCGAAGGCCTGGATGCGCACGCCAATGCCGTGGCCCTGCGCCTGGAGGCGAAGCCATGAGCGCGCCATCGGTGCTGTCGCTGGTGCGCGACGACCTGCGCGGGTTCGCCGGCTATTCGTCGGCACGCAGCGCGAAGATCGACGGGGAGATCTGGCTCAACGCCAACGAGTCGGCCTGGCCCAGCCCGGGCGATGCGGGCGGCAGCAGCCGCCGTTATCCGGATCCGCAGCCGGCCGCGCTGCGTGCGCGCCTGGCCGGGCTGTATGGCTGTGCGCCCGAACAGCTGCTGATCGGGCGCGGCAGCGATGAGGCGATCGACCTGCTGGTGCGTGCGCTGTGCGTGCCCGGTCGCGATGCGGTGCTGGTCACGCCGCCGGTGTTCGGCATGTACGCGGTCTGCGCACGGCTGCAGAACGTGGCGCTGCTCGAGGTGCCGCTGGTCGACGCCGCTGCCGGCCTGGTCGCCGACATCGATGCGGTGATCGCCGCGGCGCTGGCCGCGCCGGTCAAGCTGGTGTTCCTGTGTTCGCCATCGAACCCGGCCGGCAGCCTGATCGCGCTGGACGAGGTCGAGCGTGTCGCGCAGGCGCTGCGCGGGCGTGCGCTGGTCGTGGTCGACGAGGCCTACGGCGAATACAGCGGGCAGCCGTCGGCGACGACGCTGCTGGCCGCGCACGACAACATCGCGGTGCTGCGCACGCTGTCCAAGGCACATGCACTGGCGGCCGCGCGCATCGGCAGCGTGATCGCCGATGCGGAGCTGATTTCCGTGCTGCGCCGCTGCCAGGCACCGTACCCGGTGCCTACACCATGCGCGGAGCTGGCCCTGCTCGGCCTGTCCGATGCCGCGCTCGCGACCACCGCGCAGCGCGTGGACACGATCATCGGCGAGCGCGCACGCCTGCAGGCCGCGCTGGTGCGTGCGCCCGGCGTGCGCCGGGTCTACGCCTCGGCCGGCAACTACCTGCTGGCCCGCTTCGACGACGCGCAGTCCGCCTTCGATGCCTTGCTCGCCGCCGGCGTGGTGGTACGCGACCAGCGTGCCGCGCCGCAGCTCGGCGATGCGTTGCGCATCACCATCGGCACTCCCGAACAGAACGACCGCGTGATCGCGGTGCTCGCTGCAATGAAGGTGGCTGCATGACTCCGATTCTTTTCGTCGATCGCGACGGCACCCTGATCGAGGAGCCGGCCGATTTCCAGATCGATGCCTACGAGAAACTGCGTTTCGTGCGCGGCGTGATCCCGGCGATGCTGAAACTGCGCGATGCCGGCTACCAGTTCGTGATCGTCACCAACCAGGACGGACTGGGCAGCGAGGCCTATCCGCAGGCCGGCTTCGACGGCCCCAACGACCTGATGCTGCAGATCTTCGAAAGCCAGGGCATCGTGTTCCGCGAGGTACTGGTGGATCGCAGCTGGCCGGCCGACAACGCGCCCACGCGCAAGCCGGGCATCGGCCTGATGCTGCCGTACCTGCAGGACCGCTCGATCGACTGGGCGCGCTCGGGCATGGTCGGCGACCGCATCACCGACATCCAGTTCGCCGACAACATGAAGATCCGCGGCTTCCAGCTGCGCACCGAGCAGTTCGGCGGCGAGTGGGACTGGGCCGGCATCGCGCACGAACTGGCCGATGCGCCGCGCCGCGCCGTGGTCCAGCGCAACACGAAGGAAACGAAGATCCGGGTCGCGGTCGACCTGGATGGCCCGCCCGAGGCGCACATCGCCACCGGCCTGCCGTTCTTCGACCACATGCTGGAGCAGATCGGCAAGCACGGCGGCTTCAGCCTGGAGATCCAGGCCGAAGGCGACCTGCACATCGACGAGCACCACACCATCGAGGACACCGGTCTTGCGCTGGGCCAGGCGCTGAAGGAAGCGCTGGGCGACAAGCGCGGCATCGGCCGTTACGGCTTCACCCTGCCGATGGACGAGACCCTGGCCAGCGCGGCGCTGGATTTCAGCGGGCGCCCGTACTTCGTGTTCGAAGGCAGCTTCGTGCGCGAGCGGGTCGGCGACATGCCGACCGAGCTGGTGCCGCATTTCTTCCGTTCGCTGTGCGATGCGTCCGGCCTGAACCTGCACCTGAGCGTGCAGGGCGAGAACGACCATCACAAGGTCGAAGGAAGCTTCAAGGCGCTGGCGCGCGCGCTGCGCCAGGCGATCAGGCGCGAAGGCACCGCGTTGCCCTCGACCAAGGGGGCGCTGTGAGCGCTGCCGATGTCGCGGTGATCGACGCCGGTGGCGCCAACCTCGGTTCGGTCTGCTACGCGCTGGAGCGGCTGGGCGCCACGCCGAGGCTGGTCCGCGATGCCGCTGGCCTGGCCGGTGCGCGGCGCGTGATCCTGCCCGGCGTCGGCGCCGCACCACCGGCGATGCAGCGTCTGCATGCGCAGGGCCTGGTCGCGCCGCTGCGTGCGCTGCAGGTGCCGCTGCTCGGCGTCTGCCTGGGCATGCAGCTGCTGTACGAACGCTCGGAGGAGGGCGAGGTCGAATGCCTCGGCCTGCTGCCGGGCATCGTGCGCAAGCTGCCCGAAGCGCTGGGCGTGCGGGTCCCGCACATGGGCTGGAACCGGCTGCGCAGCCTGCGGCCGTCGCCGTTGCTGGCGGGCGTGCCGGAAGGCAGCAGCGCCTATTTCGTGCACAGCTATGCGGCCCCGATCTCACCCGACACCGTGGCCGCGAGCGACCATGGCGGCCTGTTCACCGCGGTGGTCCAGCGCGGCCCGTACAGCGGCGCGCAGTTCCACCCCGAGCGTTCGGCCGCGGCCGGCGCGCGCATCCTGCGCAACTTCCTGGAGATGGACGTCTGATGGGCTTCATCGTTTATCCCGCGCTCGACCTCCGTGGCGGCCGCGTCGTGCGGCTGGCCCAGGGTGATTACGCACGCGAAACCCACTACGGCGACGACCCGCTGCCGCGCGCGCAGGCCTTCGCCGATGCCGGTGCCGGCTGGATGCACCTGGTCGACCTGGACGCGGCCAAGGCCGGTGGCTACACCCTGCTGCCGCTCCTGGCCGACATCGCGCGCGGCACCGGCCTGCAGGTGCAGACCGGCGGCGGCATCCGCGGCCGCGAGGACGTGGCGCGCCTGCTCGCCGCCGGCGCGACGCGCGTGGTGATCGGCTCGCTGGCCGTACGCGAACCGGACGCCGTGCTGGCCTGGCTGGAGGAGTTCGGCGGCGAACGCATCACCGTCGCCCTGGACACCCGCCAGGATGCCGATGGCGTCTGGCAGCTGCCCGTGCACGGCTGGACCGAGAACGCCGGCGTCGGCCTGGATGCGCTGCTGCCGCGGTATGTCGATGCCGGCCTGCGCCACCTGCTGTGCACCGACATTGCCCGCGACGGCATGCTGTCCGGCCCGAATCTCGATCTTTACGCGCATCTGCGCACGCTGGCGCCCGGCGTGGCGATCCAGGCCTCCGGCGGCGTGCGCGATGCGGCCGACGTGCGCGCCGCACGCGAGGCCGGCTGCGCCGGTGCGGTGCTCGGCCGCGCGCTGCTGGAAGGCCGGCTGACGCTGGACGATGCCCTGGCCGAGGCACGCCCATGCTGAGCCGGCGCATCATTCCCTGCCTGGACGTGCGCGACGGCCGCGTGGTCAAGGGCGTGCGCTTCCGCGACCACGTCGACATGGGCGACATCGTCGAGCTGGCGCTGCGCTACCGCGACCAGGGTGCCGACGAACTGGTGTTCTACGACATCGGCGCCAGCCCCGAAGGGCGCTCGGTCGACTACGCCTGGATCGAACGGGTCGCGCGCCTGATCGACATCCCGTTCTGCGTGGCCGGCGGCATCCGCGACGTGGAGACCGCGCGCCGTGCGCTGCATGCCGGCGCCGACAAGATCTCGGTGAATTCGCCCGCGCTGGAACGCCCGGTGCTGGTGTCCGAACTGGCCGACACCTTCGGCGTGCAGTGCGTGGTGGTCGGGGTGGATTCGATCCGCGAGAGCGATGGCCAGTGGCGCGTGCGCACCAATACCGGCGACCCGGACAAAACCCGCGCGCTGCCGATCCGCACGCTGGACTGGATCGTCGAGGCCCAGCGCCTGGGTGCCGGCGAGATCGTGCTCAACTGCATGGACAGCGACGGCGTCCGCCGCGGCTACGATCTGGTCCAGCTGGGCCAGGCGCGTGCGCTGTGCCGGGTGCCGCTGGTGGCGTCCGGTGGCGCGGGCGAACCGCAGCATTTCGCCGATGCGTTCGAGCAGGCCGACGTGGACGGCGCGCTGGCCGCCAGCGTGTTCCACAGCGGCGCGATCGCCATTCCCGAACTCAAGCGCTTCCTGCGCACGCGGCAGATCGAGGTACGCGATGTCTGATTCCACCACCACGTCGCCGCCGGGTTCCGCGCCGGTCCTGCAGGAGGATGCGCTGGACTGGGGCAAGGGCGATGGCCTGCTGCCGGCCATCGTGCAGGATGCCGACACGCTGCAGGTGCTGATGCTGGGCTACATGAACCGGGAAGCGCTGCAGGTGACGCTGGGCACGCGCCGGGTCACGTTCTTCAGCCGCAGCAAGCAGCGCCTTTGGACCAAGGGCGAAACCTCCGGGCATGTGCTGGCGCTGGTGTCGGTCGACATCGACTGCGATGCCGACACGCTGCTGGTGACCGCGCGCCCGCACGGCCATACCTGCCACCTGCAGCGGCCGAGCTGCTTTCCTTCGGCGCCGAAGCGGGGAACCCAGGCCGAGGCCGGCCAGAGCGGCGTGCGGTTCCTGGCCGAGCTCGATGAACTGGTGGCCACGCGCGCGCGCGAACGGCCGCCGGGCAGCTACACCACGCAGCTGTTCGAAGGCGGTGTGCGCCGGATCGCGCAGAAGGTCGGCGAAGAAGGCGTGGAGACGGCGCTGGCGGGCGTGGCGCAGAGCGACGAGCACCTGCTCGGCGAGGCCGCCGATCTGCTCTACCACCTCACCGTGCTGCTGCGCTCGCGCGATCTGGCGCTGGCCGAGGCGGTCGACGTGCTGGCCGCACGGCATCGGCGCTGATCCATCGCGGCTGGCCGTGGAGTGTCGGATCGATGGACCCGTACGTAGAGCCGGGCTTGCCCGGCTGAAGCCTTCCCGGTGAATCCCCAGCCGGGCAGAGCCCGGCTCTACCGGCATGGTGAATCCCCGCCCGCGAAGCGCCCGGCCTTGCGTCATGATTGGGACGATGGCACGCCGATCTGCGCGGTTCCGTTCCCGGCCCGAGGCCCGCATCGTCGGCAGGTTATGAAACCTTCAGCGCCTAGAATGGGCGGCCCTGTAGCTGTGGATGTTCCGGTGATGCGGATCGTGATCGCGCTGTGTGCCGGCCTGCTGGCCGCCAGTCCCTGTTTCGCCGATGCTTCGCCGACGATCGACGGGCACCTCATCGAGCAGCCGGCCGGCGGGGAACACATCGTCGAGGGACGCGTCTACCTGGAACGCGACGGCCGCCCCGGCTTCGGTGGCCGCGATCGTGCGCTGCAGGGCATCGCAGTCTCCAACGGCACGCGGATCGTGCGCACCGATGCACAGGGACGCTACCGGATCCAGGTCGAGGCCGGCGCCACCGTGTTCGTGATCAAGCCCGACGGACATCGCTTCGTCGCTGGCAGCGACGGGCTGCCGCATTTCTGGCGCACCCACGGCGAACACGACGGCGCGCAGGGCTGGGACTTCGCGCTGGAAACCGCGCCGCGTGTCGCGCAGGCCGGCAATGGCACCGAGGTGCTGCTGTTCGCCGATACCCAGGTCAAGAGCGCGCGCGACATCGACTACTATCTGCGCGACGTGGTCGAGCCGCTGGCCGCATCGCAGACGCGCTCGGCCTTCGGCGTGACCCTGGGCGACCTGGTCGACGACACGCTGCACCTGTACCCGGAACTGAACGCGGTGACCACGCGGATCGGCGTGCCGTGGTTCCACGTGCCAGGCAACCACGACATGGACCTGGACGCGACCGGCGACGACGATGCGCTGCGCAGCTGGCGTGCGGTCTACGGGCCGGACACCTATGCGGTGGAGGAGGCCGGTGCGTCGTTCGTGTTCCTCGACGACGTGATCCACCAGCCCGGCGTCGGCAATGGCTACATCGGCGGCCTGCGCGAAGACCAGTTCGCCTTCCTCGAGACCTATCTGGCCCAGTTGCCGCGCGAGCGCCTGCTGGTGATCGGCGTGCACATCCCGCTGTTCGACACCGGCGGCCGCGAGACCTTCCGCGCCGCCGACCGCGCGCGCCTGTTCGCCCTGCTGCGCGAGCGGCCGCGGCTGCTGGTCCTGAGCGGGCACAGCCATACCCAGCGCCAGCACTGGCATGGCGAGGCCGATGGCTGGCAGGGTGCCGCGCCGCTGCACGAGTACAACGTCGGCGCGGTCTGCGGCGCGTTCTGGTCCGGCGTGGCCGATGCCGCCGGCATTCCGGCCGCGACCATGAGCGACGGTACGCCGAACGGACATGCCAGCCTGCAGTTGCGGCCCGACGGCGGCTACGCGTTGGCCTGGCATCCGGCCCGCGTGGACGGCCGCGATTCCGCGTCGACCGCGGCGATGGCGCTGCATGCGCCGAAGGTGCTGCGCCAGGGCGCGTATCCGGCCTGGGGCGTCTACGCCAACGTGTTCATGGGCGATGCGGACACCCGCGTCGAGTACCGCGTCGACGACGGTGCGTGGACGCCGATGCGCCGGGTCGAACGCGCCGACCCGCGGCTGCTGGTCGAGAACGTCGCCGACGACCTGGCGACGGAGCTGCGCGGCTACGACCGTTCGCCCGAAGCGACGCCATCGACGCACCTGTGGCGTGGTGCGCTGCCGACCACGCTGGCGTCGGGCGAGCACCGGATCGACGTGCGTGCCTTCGACCGCTGGCAGGGCGAACAGCTGGCCAGCACCGTGTACCGGCTGCAGGCGGCGGAGTAGCGGTCGAGCGGGCGGTCGAACGCGGCCGGGCGTCGCGTGATGGATGAAGCGCAGTGGGGCAGAGCCGCACTCTACGGAGGCGGCACGGCGCGCGGGAAGTTGCGGGCGACGGAGCTGCGCGGCTACGACCGTTCGCCCGAAGCGACGCCATCGACGCACCTGTGGCGTGGTGCGCTGCCGACCACGCTGGCGCCGGGCGAGCACCGGATCGACGTGCTTGCCTTCGACCGCTGGCAGGGCGAACAGCTGGCCAGCACCGTGTACCGGCTGCAGGCGGCGGAGTAGCGGTCGAGCGGGCGGTCGAACGCGGCCAGGCGTCGCGTGATGGATGAAACGCAGTGGGGCAGAGCCCCACTCTACGGAGGCGGCACGCGGAAGGTCCGACGGATGTCAGCGGGGGCGTAGAGTCGGGCTCTGCCCGACTGCTCCCCGATCCGGAGCGACGCGTCCGCCACGCAGCCGTTTCCATGCGCTCCCATGTCGACGTGCGACGGGATCACACCGCTACGGACCCGGAAATCGGCTGCGCACGACGCGGCGGGCAGGGCGGCACCGAAACCTGCAGCAGGCCCACGTCCGATCGGGCTTCCAGAAACGCGAAACGCCCCGCGAAGGGGCGTTTCCGGTTCCGCGGCTGGCTGGCGATGAGCTGGCTGGCGCGGATGGCGTGACTGGCTGGCGTTGCGGCGAGCGGGTTGCGTGGCGCGAGTCTAGACAGTCGCGCCGGATGATGTTCGAACGAGAAACATTCGCAGGTGCACATGCGCAGGTATTCGCTGGCGCGGCGGGAAGCGGTGCACTCGGCGCGGCCGCATGCGCATCGCGGAACGGCTCGTCCACGCGGCTCGATGCGGCCGCCGGACCAGGCGCTGCGCCGGCGCGCGGGATGCCGCGCAGCGCCCTGCGCCGCCCGCCACGCCAGATGCGGGCCTCGCCTGACTCCCGCTCAGAGCGGCAGCTCGATCTCGATGAAGCTGGCGACGCGGGTGTGGCCGTGCGTGGCCTCGCCGTGGCGCGGGGTCGGGTAGTCCTCGCGGCGGTCGACCAGCACGGTCTGCAGGCCGGCCGCACGCGCGGCGTCCAGTTCCTCGACCACGTCGGACAGGAACAGGATGTCGTGCGGCTTCTCGCCGATCGTGGCCGCGATCGCGGCGTAGCTCGCCTCATCGCGCTTGCCGCCGACTTCGGTGTCGAACCAGCCGGAGAACAGGCCGGTCAGGTCGCCGGCATCGCTGTGGCCGAAGAACAGCTTCTGCGCCGGCACCGAGCCGGACGAATACACGTACAGGGGCAGCCCGAGCGCATGCCAGCGCTGCAGCGTCGGCGCGGCGTCAGGATAGATGTGCGCGGTGAAGTCGGCGCTGGCGTAGCCGGCCTGCCAGATCATGCCCTGCAGCGCCTTCAGCGCGGTGTGCTTGCGGTCCTGGTCGATCCAGCCCTGCAGCGTCTCCACCACCAGGGCGTCCTGGCAGGCGCCGCCGATCTCGACCGCCACCGCGTCCAGCCAGCGCCGCACCTCGGGTTGCCGGCCATGCGCCTGGACGAAGCCGGGCAGGGCGCGGCGCGCGTAGGGGAACAGCACGTCCTTCACGAACGAGATGCTGCTGGTGGTGCCTTCGATGTCGGTGAGGATCGCGCGGGTCATGTGGCCTGCCTGAAATGGAACGCCCCTCCGGGAGGGAGGGGCGGGAAGTGGCGTCCGCTTGGATCAGGCGGTTTCCGGCGTGTAGCGCGGGAATTTCTGCGCGATGTCGGTGCCGGTGAAGTGGCCGACCCAGCCGTCCGGCTCGGTGAAGAAGCGGATCGCGATGAAGCGCGGCGCCTCGCCCATGTCGAACCAGTGCTTCGCACCGTCCGGCACCGCGATCAGGTCGTCCTTCACGCACTCGATCTCGTAGACCTTCTCGTCGACATGCAGGGTGAACATGCCCGAGCCGGCGACGAAGAAGCGCACCTCGTCTTCCTTGTGGAAGTGCTCGTCCAGGAACTTCTTGCGCATCTCGGCGCGGTTCGGGTTGTCCGGCGCGATGCTGACCACGTCGACGGTCTTGAAGCCGCGCTCGTTGACCAGGCGGTCGATGTCGCCGCGGTAGGCCTCCATCACCTGGTCGGGCGTGGCGCCGGGCTCGATCGGCTGGGTGGCCTTCCAGCGCTCGAAGACCACGCCGATCTTCTTCAGTTCGGCTGCCATCGCGGCTCCGTCGCTGCTTTCGAACAGCGGCTGGTCGGGGCGGGTATCGTCGAAGATGCGGAGTCGGCTCATGGGAATCCACCTGCTTGGCGCGCGGCTGGCGCGTGGAGGATGCAAAGGGTAGCAGGCACGCGCCGTGGAACGGAGAACACCGGCGAAACACCGGTGTCCTGCCCGCGGAACAGCATGCCGGTTCAGCCGGCGGCGCGGAGCCGGCGCAGTTCCAGTTCGCAGTGGAACAGGAACTCGAAGGCTTCCAGATGGCGGCGCGCTTCGGCCATGTCGCGGCCCCAGGCGTACAGGCCGTGGCCGTCGATCAGGTAGCCCCACAGGCACTGCGTGTCGAGCAGGGCGTCGACCTGCGCGGCCAGCACGTCCATGTCCTGGGTGTTGGCGAACACCGGCACGTCGATCGCGGTTTCGTGGGTGCTGTTGCCGTGGAAGGCCTTGAGCAGTTCGTAGCCTTCCAGGCGGAGGTGGCCCTGGGGCGCGTACAGGCGCGAGGCGATGGTCTGCACCGGCGAGTGGGTGTGCAGCACGCAGCCGACCTCGGGGAAGCGGCGGTACAGCTGGGTGTGCAGCAGGGTTTCCGCGGACGGGCGCAGCGGCCGGCCGACGGCCTTGCCGTCGAAGTCCACGACCATGATGTCGTCCTCGACCAGGCGGCCCTTGTCGCGGCCGGAGACGGTGATCGCGGCATGCGTGCCGTCGAGCCGGTGCGAGAAGTTGCTGCTGGTAGCGGGCGTCCAGCCGGCCTTTGCCAGTTCGCGGATGTTGCCGATCAGCAGCTGCGCCAGCTCGCGCAGGCGGGCGCCGTCGTAGGGGATCTGGGTCGCGTCGTTCATGCCGCGCAGTTTAGGCACTGTGCCCGGCACGGGGTAGTGCAGGGCGTCGCACCAGCGGGTTTAACCCGCCGCCGGTGCGCGCCCTGCGGTGTTCAGGGCGCCTGCGTCGGCCCGGCCGGGCGGCGCGAGAACCCGCGGTAGGCCGCCCAGGCGAGCGCGGCGACGATCAGCCCGCCGATCAGGATATCGGTGGCCGTGGACCATGCGAGCAGGCCGCAGGCGATCAGCGCACCCATGCCCAGCGCGCGGTCGCTGCCCCTGGGGCGGCGTGTGGGCGTGCCGAGCAGCAGGCTGAGGCCGGCGGCGACGTAGGCCATGACCACCAGGGTCACCGCCATCTCGATGATCGTGCCGAACTGTTCGCCGACGGTGGGCGCCTGGGTGGCGATCGAGATGACCGTCATCGACATGACGACGATGAACAGGCCCCAGCCCGCCGCACCATTGCCGCGCATGCGGCCGAAGATGCGCGGCAGGAAGCCGCGCTGCGCCGCGCGTGCGCCGGACTCGCCGGTCACCAGCATCCAGCCGCCCAGCGTGCCGGTGGCCTTGAGCGCGGCCGCGGCGGCGATCACTGGGATCGCCCAGGCGCCGAACATCTGTCCGGCGACCAGCGCGAACGGCGCGCTCGATGCGGCCATCTGCTCGGCCGGGACGATGCCCATCATCAGCACCGACGACACCAGGTAGACCACGCCGGCGATCAGGATGCCGCCCAGGGTGGCGATCGGCACGTTGCGGTTCGGGTCGCGGACCACGCCGGCGATCATCGCGCCGGTTTCCAGGCCGACGAAGGCCCAGAACACCGAGGCCAGCGAACCGAACACCACCGCGGTGTCGGAGTTCGGGGTCACGTTCCAGCCGGCGCGGTAGATCTCCGGATCGAAGCTGCCCCAGCCGGCGACCAGCACCGCGACCACCGGCATCAGGCCGAACACCACGCACATCGACTGGAAGCGCGCGATCGAACGGGGGCCGAGCAGGTTCAGCGCGAACATCAGCCACAGCAGCGCGATCTGGCCGATCAGGCGGGTCGAGCCGCCATCGTCGATCGGCAGCAGGATCACCAGGTAGCCGAACGCGGCCACGGCGATCGCGTTGTTGCCGATCCAGGACGACAGCCAGTACATGGTCGTCGCCAGGAAGCCCATGTCGCGGCCGAGCGAGGGGCGGATGTAGTCGTCGGGCGAGGTGAGGTCCGGATACTGGCGCGCGAGCCGGGCGAACGCCCCGCCCAGGGTGACGGCCAGGATCGTGCCCAGCAGCCAGGAGAAGGCGGTGACGCCGCCGACCTTGGCCAGCGAGGCGGGCAGCAGGAAGAAGCCCGAGCCGATCATGTTGTTGGCGACCACGAAGGTGGCCAGCACGGGTCCGATCTTCTTGGCCTGGGTGACGACGGTCGACATGGCGATGCGGTGCTCGGCGGAGGAGGGGGCGGCAGTGATGCTGCCGGAATGCGCACGGCCCGCGCGAGGGCGGGCCGTGGGCGTCGCGCGTCGGGTCTCAGCCCTTGCGCAGTTTGCTGTTGCGGTAGCCGTAGAAGCCGTAGATCAGGAAGCCGATCACGGTCCAGCCGGCCAGCACGATCCAGTTGAGCATCGGCATGATCGCGATCAGGCCCAGGCAGGTCAGCATGCCCAGGGTGCCGACCACGTACACCGCCGGGGTGCGGAACGGGCGGTGCAGGTTCGGCTGGGTGCGGCGCAGCACCATCACGCCGACGCAGACGGTGGCGAAGGCGACCAGGGTGCCCATCGAGACCACGTCGCCGAGCAGCTGGATCGGCAGCAGCGCGGCCATCAGCGCGGCGACCGCGGCCACCAGCACCGTGCCCTTGTGGGGCGTGCGGAACTGCTTGTGCACCGCGCCGAAGAAGCGCGGCAGCAGGCCGTCCTGCGCCATCGAGAAGAAGATGCGCGCCTGGCCCATCAGCATCACCAGGATCACCGTGGTCAGGCCGGCGATCGCGCCGATCTCGACCAGGGTCTTCAGCCACAGCAGGCTCGGATAGGCCTCCAGCGCGGTGGCCACCGGCTTGGGCGTGCCCAGGTCGGTATACGGCACCATGCCGGTCAGTACGGCCGAGACCGCGATGTAGATCAGCGTGCACAGCACCAGCGAGCCGAGGATGCCGATCGGCATGTCGCGCTGCGGGTTCTTGACCTCCTGCGCGGCGGTGGAGACCGCATCGAAGCCGATGTAGGCGAAGAACACGATCGAGGCGCCACGCAGCACGCCCTCCCAGCCGAAGCGGTCTCCGCCCTGGTTCTCGGGGATGAACGGCAGCCAGTTCTGCGCATCGACGTACTGCGCGCCGAACACCAGCAGCAGCAGGATCACGGCGACCTTGATCGAGACGATGATCGCGTTGACGCTCGCCGACTGGGTGATGCCGACGTAGCACAGCGCGCCGACCGCACCGATCACCAGCACCGCCGGCAGGTTGAACAGCGCGCCGGTCAGCACGAAGGTGCCGAACTCGCAGGCGCCGGCCTGCGCCGCCTCGTGCGTGCAGAAATTGATCGGTGCCTGGGTCAGCGCGGCGGGCAGGTGCAGCCCGAAGCTCTGCAGGAAGCTGACCGTGTAGCCGGACCAGCCCACCGCCACGGTGGATACCGCGAACAGGTATTCGAGCACCAGGCTCCAGCCGACGAACCAGGCCAGCGCCTCGCCGATGGTGGCGTAGGTGTAGCTGTAGGCGCTGCCCGAGGCCGGGATCATCGCCGCGAACTCGGCGTAGCACAGGCCGGCCATCGCGCAGGCGAAGCCGGCGATGACGAAGCTCAGCATGATCGCCGGGCCGGCATGGTTGGCGGCGGCGGTGCCGGTGATGACGAAGATGCCCGCGCCGATCACCGCCCCCAGGCCCAGCATGATCAGGTGCTTGGCGGTCAGCGTACGCTTGAGGCCGACCTCGCCTGACAGGCTGCCCTCGACCGGTTCGCCCGCATCGACGTGCGGCTGCGCCGCGATGGGCTTGGTGATGAGCAGATTCTTGAGCATGCGGGTCCCCGGTCGGTCTGATGGCGCAGCGTGGCCACGCAGACGCTCCCTCGTCCCCCCGCGGCCACGCGGCAATCGCCGTACCATGCCAAACGCTGCGTTCCGGCACAAGAACGCAGGGTGCACTTGCCGGCGCAGCGACGAACCCCGATGCTGCGCCTCCCGTTTTCGCCGCGCCGCAGCAGGTTCACGATGCCGAACGATCACGCGCCAGCATCCGCGGCGGACTGGCGGAGCGTGGCGCTGGAGCAGGCGCTGGCCGGCCATGGACGCCGCCATCCCGCGGATGCGGCGCTGGCCCGGCAGTTCCTGGAGCTGCTGGACGATGCGGAGAACCCCTTCCTGCGCAGCCGCCTGGCCGGGCACTTCACCGGCTCGGCCTGGGTGGTCAGCGCCGACGGCGCGCGCACCCTGCTGACCCACCACCGCAAGCTGGAGCGCTGGCTGCAGCCCGGCGGCCATGCCGACGGCGACACCGACCTGGCACGGGTCGCGCTGAGGGAGGCGGAGGAAGAAACCGGCGTGCCCGGTCTGCGGCTGGAGGACGGCACGATCTTCGATCTCGACCGGCACTGGATCCCCGAACGCCGCGACGTTCCCGGCCATTGGCACTACGACGTGCGCTACGTGGTGCGTGCCGGTGCCGACGAGCGCTACGTGGTCAGCGAGGAATCCAACGCGCTGGCCTGGCGCGGGATCGCCGATGTCGCGGCCGACCCGGCCAGCGATGATTCGATGCGGCGCATGGCGCTGCGCTGGCTGGCGACGTAGGAGCGGTCCCGGCCGCGGCCGCCAGGCGTCGCCATCCAGCTGGATGGCGTGCGGACACGGCAGCCGGTCCCGGAGGCGGCGCGCTGCCGCGCTCCCGGCCACGCCTGCCGATGCGCGGCCTCTCCCGGCCTACTTCTGATCCCGATCCTTCTTTTTCTTGCTGGCGATCGATGCCAGGACAGCGGCACCGATCGCCGTGAACGAGCCCAGGAACACGACGCCCAGAGCGATCCAGACAGCCTTGTCGTTGTCCGGGTTGTTCGCCGCCATGGCCGGCGCGGCGAACAGGGCGATGGCGAGCGCGACGATTCCGACCGGCGTTTTCATGTATCAGTCCCCCGAAAGAAGGTGCAGCGTGGAGACGCATGGCTCCCCGCCATTGCATCGGATGGATCCTGTCCGGCCAGTCCGGTCGCACGGCATCGACGATGCCCGCACGATGCTCCGGCGCCCGTGACAGGGCGCCGCCTCGGCGACGCGGACTCGGTACCGCAAGCTCAGTACAGCAGACTCAATACAGCACGCGGGTCCGCAGGGTGCCCGGGATCGCCGACAGTTCTTCCTTCAGGACCGCGGCCTGGGCCTCGTCGGCGGCCACGTCGATCACCACGTAGCCGACCTTGGCATCGGTGCGCAGGAACTGGCCGTCGATGTTGAGGTTGTGGCGCGAGAACAGTTCGTTGATCTGCGACAGCACGCCCGGCACGTTGCGGTGGATGTGCAGCAGGCGCAGGCTTTCGGCGTGCTCGGGCAGGGTGACTTCGGGGAAGTTCACCGCCGACAGGGTGCTGCCGTTGTCGCTGTAGCGGACCAGCTTGGCCGCCACTTCCACGCCGATGTTGTCCTGCGCTTCCAGCGTGCTGCCGCCGACGTGCGGGGTCAGGATCACGTTGTCGTGGCGGGTCAGCGGTGACTCGAAGATGTCGCCGTTGCCCTTGGGCTCGACCGGGAACACGTCCAGCGCGGCGCCGCCGATGTGGCCGGAGGCCAGCGCGGCATCCAGCGCCTCGATGTCGACCACGGTGCCGCGCGCGGCATTGATCAGGTGCGCGCCGCGGCGCATCTTCGCCAGCTCGGTCGCGCCGATCATCCACTGCGTCGCCGGCGTTTCCGGCACGTGCAGGGTCACCACGTCGGCACGCGCCAGCAGGTCGTCCAGGCCGATCGCGGCACGCGCGTTGCCCAGCGAGAGCTTGGCCTCGATGTCGTGGAAGATCACCTGCATGCCCAGCGCCTCGGCCAGCACGCCGACCTGGGTGCCGATGTGGCCGTAGCCGACGATGCCCAGGATCTTGCCGCGCACCTCGTGGCTGCCGGCGGCCGACTTGGACCAGCCGCCGCGGTGGCATTCGGCGTTCTTCTGCGGAATGCCGCGGGTCAGCATGATCGCCTCGGCCAGCACCAGCTCGGCGACGCTGCGGGTATTGGAATAGGGCGCGTTGAACACCGGGATGCCGGCCAGCTCGGCCGCGTCCAGGTCGACCTGGTTGGTGCCGATGCAGAAGCAGCCGATCGCGATCACGCGCTTGGCCTCGGCCAGCACCTCCGCGCTCAGCTGGCTGCGCGAGCGGATGCCCACGATGTGCGCCTCGGCGATGCGCGCCTTCAGTTCGGCCTCGGGAAGCGCCTTGGCATGCAGCTCGATCTGGCTGTAGCCGGCCGCCTTGAACACGTCCACGGCGGTCTGGCTGACCCCCTCCAGCAACAGCACGCGGATGTCCTGTTTCGGGTACGAGGTCTTCTTGGGCGACATGTCGCGAGGTGTCCGGGCGATGGCGGAAGGAGCCAGGAACTATGCCAGATGCCGGCCGCCTCTGCCGCAGCGCGGCATGCCGTTTTCGCCCGCGCCACGGAACACCGTGTGCGGCCGGGACACGCAATCGGCAGGGCGATCCGGTTGCCGTTGAAACCGTGCCGCGGCGCGGGTTTGCGCGGCTGGACGCCTGCGTCCATCGCTGGCACGCTTGCCGGCTGGCATTCCCCTCCGATTCCTACCGACACCATGACCGATCCGCGCCTGACCGACCTGCAGCAGGCCCAGCCTGCGCTGCGCCTGAAGACCGATGCCGCGGACCTGGAACACTACGGGCGCGACTGGACCCGGCGCTGGACGCCGGCGCCGCTGGCGATCGCCTTGCCCGCGTCGATCGAGGAGGTGCAGGCCGTCGTGCTGTGGGCCAACCGGCACGGCGTGGCGGTGGTGCCCTCCGGCGGGCGTACCGGGCTTTCCGGCGGCGCCGTGGCGGCCAACGGCGAACTGGTGCTCAGCCTGGAGCGGATGAACAAGGTGCTGGCGTTCGACCGCGTCGACCGCACCCTGACCGTGCAGCCGGGTATCGCGCTGGAGGCCGTGCACAACGCCGCACGCGACCATGGGCTGGTCTATCCGGTCGATTTCGGCGCACGCGGTTCCTGCTCGATCGGCGGCAACATCGCGACCAACGCCGGCGGCATCCGCGTGATCCGCTACGGCAACACGCGCGAGTGGATCGCCGGGCTGACCGTGGTCACCGGCGCCGGCGAAGTCATCGAGCTGAACCGCGCGCTGGTCAAGAATTCCAGCGGCTACGACTTCCGCCAGCTGATGATCGGTTCGGAAGGCACGCTGGGGATCGTGGTCGAGGCGATCCTGCGCCTGACCGATCCGCCGTCGCCGACCAACGTGATGCTGCTGGCGCTGCCTTCGTTCGAGGCGCTGATGCAGGGGTTCGCCGAATTCCGCGGGCGCCTGCGCCTGGAGGCGTTCGAATTCTTCACCGACCGCGCGCTGCGTCATGTGCTCGCGCATGGCGCGCAGAAGCCGCTGGACGAGGAGTATCCGTTCTACGTCGTCACCGAATTCGCCAGCGACGACGAGGCGACCGAAGCCGCGGCGATGGCCGCGTTCGAGCACTGCATGGAACAGGGCTGGGTGGTCGACGGCGTGATCAGCCAGAGCGATGCGCAGGCCGCGCAGCTGTGGCGGCTGCGCGAGGGCATCACCGAGGCGGTGGCCCGCTACAAGCCGTACAAGAACGACGTCTCAGTGCGGATCTCGGCGATGCCCGCGTTCCTGGCCCAGACCCAGGCGCTGCTCGGACAGGCCTACCCGCAGTTCGACGTGGTCTGGTTCGGCCACATCGGCGACGGCAACCTGCACATCAACGTGCTCAAGCCCGACGACACCGCCGACGCGGACTTCGTCGGCCAGTGCGAGCAGGTCACCAAACTGCTGGCGCAGGCGCTGAAAGAGCACGGCGGCAGCATTTCGGCCGAGCACGGCATCGGCCTGGTCAAGAAGCCCTATCTGGACAGCACCCGCAGCGAGGCGGAAATCGCGCTGATGCGCGCGGTCAAGCGCGTGTTCGATCCGAACGGCATCCTCAATCCCGGCAAGCTGCTGGATGCCTGAACCGCAGCGGTCGCGCGGGGCGTCGGTCGCCATGCATCGATGCGCGGCTGACGGTAGGCTTCACGCACCGGCCCCATGGTCACTGCTTGCGGATGTCCCGATGAAACGCACCACGCTGCTGCTCTCTTTCCTGCTGCTGTCCGCTGCCGCGCCACTGGCGCTGGCCTCGAGCTTCGCCGGCACCAGCGCGGGTGCGTCGTCGGCCGGTTCGTCGGGCTCGTCCGGCAGCAGTTCGGGCGACGACAAGCTGGTCGAGCAGGCGCAGGAAGATGCGGCCGGCTTCGTCGCCAGCGAGGGCCTTCTGCGCACCGCGCGCCTGGAAGCCGCGCTGCGCGTGCTGCGCGAGCGCGATCCGGCCGCACGCCAGCAGGACGATCTGGCGCTGGCACGGGCGATCCTCGCCCGCCAGTGAGGCGCCATCTCGCGGCGCTGGCCGCGCTGTGGCTGGTCCTGGCCACGGCGCAGGCCGCGCCGGTCTTCGAACTCGATGATGCGGGCCTGTCGCCGGCACAGCGCGACGCCACCCGCCAGTTGCTCGACCAGGCGGTCGTGCGCCTGCCGGTGGCGTGGCGCGAGGCGCTGGACCGGCCGATCGCGGTCCGCTGGCGCGTGGATCTGCCGGACGGCGTCCATGGGCGCGCGACCCGCTGGGCGATCGCGCTGGACCGGAAGCTGCTCGACGGCATCGAAGCCCCCGGCGGTTCGGCGGACCAGCGCGCCTCGGCCGCCGCCGCCGCGCTGACCGCCACGCTGCATGAACTGGCGCATCTGTACGACCGCACCCCGCGTGGCCGCCTGTCGCGCGATCCGCGCCTGCTCGACCTGGCCGGCTGGCAGGTCGCCGCGCTCGGCCCCGGCCGGCGTGGCCGCAACGATCTGCGCGACCGCAGTCCGGATGCCTACGAACTGGCCTCGCCGCGCGAGTTCGTCGCGGTCAACCTCGAGCACTACCTGCTCGATCCGGCGTACCGCTGCCGGCGCCCGGCACTGGCAGCGCATTTCGACGCGCATTTCGGGCACCCGCCGCCGCCGCCCGGGGGCGCCTGCGCGGAGGGTCTGGCATTCGTGCAGGACGATCCGGGCAGCGCCGATCCGCTCAGCGTGATCGATCCGGAGCGCATCTACGCGGTCGACTACCTGCTGGCCGAACCGAACGCGCAGCCGATGAGCCGCTGGGGCCACAGCATGCTGCGCCTGGTGGTCTGTGCGCCCGGCCGCACGCCCGGCCCGGAGTGCCGGCTGGACCTGCAGCACCATCTGGTGCTCTCGTTCCGCGCGTTCGTGGACGACGTGCAGATCTCCAGCTGGCGCGGACTGACCGGCGACTATCCCTCGCGCCTGTTCGTGCTGCCGCTGGGGCAGGTGGTCGACGAATACACGAAGGTCGAACTGCGCGATCTGAGTTCCACGCCGCTGGCGTTGTCGCGCAGCGAAATCGCCGCGCTGGTGGAACGCGCCGCGCAGCTGCACTGGGGCTACGACGGGCGCTACCTGTTCATCAGCAACAACTGCGCGGTGGAAACCTTCCGCCTGCTGCACGATGGCGTCCCGCGCCTGGCCGGGCGTGCGCTGGCCGGCATCACCCCGACCGGCCTGCTGCGCCGCCTGCGCGCCAATGGCGTGCTGGACGAGGCCGCCACGCCGGAGGACCGCGACCTTGCCGCGCGGCAGGGCTATTACTTCGCCGCTGCCGACGCGCACTACGACGCGCTGTTCGCCATCGCCCGCGCCGAACTCGCGCTGGACGTGGCCGATGCGCAGGCCTGGCTGGCGGCCGCGCCCACGACCCGGGCCGAGGCGCTGCGACGCGCCGGACTGCGCGACGGCGCCGCCCTGCTGGTGCTGGAATCGGCGGCGTTGCGGCGCGAACAGGCGCTGGCGCAGGACGAACTGAAACGGCGCTGGCTGGGCAGGAGCGGCCTGGCGGCAGCATCCGGACGCGACGACGTCGCGTCGGCCCTGCAGGAATACCTGCGGCTCGGCGGTGCGTTCAGTCGTCCTGCGGCATGGCTGGACGGCATCGAGGGGTACGGGCTGCCGCAGCAGGCCGAACGCGAGGCGCTGCGTGCGCGTGCGGTGCAGGACGCCACCCGGCGGCGCGCGCATGCGGCGGCGCTGGAAGATGGAGTGATGGCGCTGCTGTCGCCCCAGCGGCGCGAACGGGTGGCGGCGACCAGGGCCAACATCGTTCTGATCGGCGAGCGCGTCCGCGTGCTGGCCGGCGATCATGCCGGCCCGTAGGGGCGGCCCCCGCCGCGACCGCCACCTGCTCGTGTCGTTGCCACCCCGGTACCTGCCATCGCCGTTGCACGCTTCCGATGGCCATGCAGGCGTACGTCCGTTCCTGCAGAGGTCACGGTGCAGAGCAGGAAGCCGGACGCCGACAGCGCGACGGCGGTCGCGGCTGCATGCGACGGCGTTCCTGTGATGACCGGAGTTGCACGCGGGATCGGATTGCGCCGGCCCGCATCAGCGGTGCGCCGCACGCGGCATGCCGGAGGCGTCGCCTGTCGTACGGCACCTGCCGTCGCCGACGTGGGTGTGATCCGCCCTGTCGCGACGTGATCGCAGGCGGCCGACGACCGCTGCGTCCGGGCAGCGGTCGCCAGGTGTCGCGGTTCAGTCGGCGCGGCCGCCGAACTCGCCGGTCGTGGTGTTGACCAGGATGCGCTCGCCGGTGCTGATGTACTCCGGCACCATGATCTCGATGCCAGTGTTCAGCGTGGCCGGCTTCGGGCGCTTGGTCGCGGTGCCGCCCTTCAGTTCCGGCGGCGTCTCGATCACTTCCAGGGTCACGTGCTGCGGCAGCTGGATCGCCACCGGCTGCTCGTCGATGACCTGCACGTAGATGCCGGCCAGGCCATCGGTGATGTAGCCGGCCGCTTCGCCGATCGCTTCCGGATCCAGGGTGTACGGGGTGTAGTCCTCGTCGTCCATGAACACGAAGCTCTCGCCGTCCTTGTAGGAGAACGTCGCCTGGCGGCGCAGCAGCTCGACTTCGGGCAGGTTGTCGTCGGCGTCGAAGCTGGCGTCCAGCTTGGCGCCGCCCGGCACGCTGTACATGATGAAACGGAAGCGCACGTTGCCGCCGCGGCCCTGCGGCGAGCTGCGTTCGATGTCGCGGATCTGGTAGACGCCGTTGTTGTATTCGACGACGTTGCCTTTCTTGATTTCGCTGGCTCTCATGGGTCGGTTCTGTCTTGGTGGTACGGCGCCCGCGGGCGGGCGGAGGGTGTGGAATGCGGGGTGTTACTTCGGCGCGAGCCGGGTCGCGCCATCCAGGCGGATGGTCTCGCCGTTGAGGTAGCGGCTGCGCAGGATGAAGGCGACGGTCTCGGCGAATTCCTCCGGCCGGCCCAGCCGCGACGGGAACGGGATCGTCGCCGCCAGCGACTGCTGCACCGCCTCGGGCATGCCGTCGACCATCGGCGTCCAGAACACGCCGGGCGCCACGGTCATCACGCGGATTCCGAAGCGCGCCAGTTCGCGCGCCATCGGCAGGGTCATGCCGACCACGCCGCCCTTGGAGGCCGAATACGCGGCCTGGCCGATCTGGCCCTCGTAGGCCGCGACCGAGGCGGTGTTGACGATGACGCCGCGCTCGCCGTCCTCGCCCGGGGCGTTGTGCTGGATCAGCGCCGCGGCGGCCTTGGCCACGTTGAAGCTGCCGACCAGGTTGACCATCACCGTGCGGGAGAAGCCGTCCAGCGGCATCGGGCCGTCCTTGCCCAGCACGCGCCCGGCGCCGAGGATGCCGGCGCAGTTGATCGCCGCATTCAGCCCGCCCAGGAAGGCCTGGGCCTGCTCCAGCGTGGCGGCCACGCCGGCCTCGTCGGTGACGTCGGTGCGGAAATAGCGTGCATGGGCCTGGCCGAGCGCGGCCACCGCCTCGGCGCCCTTGGCGTCGTTGACGTCGAGCAGGGCGACCCGGCCGCCATCGGCGACCAGACGTTGGGCCACGGCCAGGCCGAGGCCGGAGACGCCGCCGGTAATGACGGCACGGATGGTGTCGGCTTGCATGGCATCCTCCCAGGTGCAGGCCGCCATTGTAGGCGAGGCCGCTGCCCGGGCGATCGTGCGGGTCGGGGCGCCAGCATCGGACACGCCGCCGCATGGCATGTGCATCGGCCGTCATCCTGGCGCGGCCGTGAGGCGAGGGCAGGCGGAGGATGCCGCGCGTGCGCGATCAGCCGCCTGCCGGACGGGTCGGCCTAGTCGCGGGCGATGGACACGCCCGGCTTGAACGGCAGCACCTCCGGCACCCCGGCGTCGTACTGGGCCACGACTTCGCCGAAGCCGAAGCGCGGCTGCCAGCCGAGCGTGGCCAGCGCGGCGGTGGGAGCGTAGACGCGGTCGATGGATGCGGGCAGCGGCCAGCCGCGTTCCTCGAACCGGGCGACCAGTGCAGGTGCGCGTCGCGCGATGACCGAGGGTGCGTCGTCGTACAGGGCGCCCACATCCCCGCGCTGGAACGGCGTGGCGCTGGAGATGACGAAGCGTGCGGCTGCCGGCCCGGCGTGGTGGATGGCGGCCGCATGCGCGCTGGCCACATCGCGCACGTCGATGCCGCGATGCAGGCGGAACACGGCCATCACCTGGACCGGCTCCGGGAAACAGCGCGACATGCGCAGGACCCGCAGCGACGGTCCGCCCTGCGCGGCCGCCTGTTCCAGCAGGCATTCGGCCTCGCGCTTGGTGCGGTGGTAGATCGTCTGCGGTTCGGGCTCGAGCGATTCGTCGACCCAGCCGGCACGGCCTGCCGGGGTGGCCGCGCTCCCGTACAGCGCGGTGGTGCTGGTGAACACCAGGCGCGCCACGCCGGCGGCGGCAGCGGCGTCCAGCAGCCGTCGGGTGCCGTCGACGTTGATCCGCCGGAACACGGCCTCGCTTGCATGGGGGACGTGCGGCGCGTGCAGCGCGGCGGTGTGCACCACCGCATCGGCACCCCGCAATGCCTGCGCCAGCAGCGCCGGATCCGCGAAGTCGCCGACCAGGTCGGTGGTGGACGAGGGCGTTGTGTCGATCCCGACCACGTCATGCGTGGAGGACAGGCGGATGTGGATCGCCCGTCCGACCCGTCCTGCGCTACCGGTGACCACGATCCTCATCGGCTGAACGTCTGCATTTGCGCGGTGTACCAGTCGCGCCGGTGATTCATCGCGATGCTGACGTTGAGCACCACGGCGCCGAGCAGCGACAGCAGCATCGCCTGCAGGTCCAGGAACAGCGCCGCGACGGCGAACAGGACCAGGTCGAAGCCCAGCTGCACCCACCCGGCCCGTGGGCCGCCGCGATCCTGCAGGTGCAGGGCGACGATGCCGATCCCGCCGCAGCTGGTGCCGTGGCGGAACAGCGCGATCAGGCCGATGCCCTGGGCCAGCCCGCCGATCAGCGCCGCTGCGGCCGGGTCCAGGTGCGCGTACGCGATCCAGCGTGGCGCCAGCTGGGCGAGCAGCGAGACGCCGGCCACCGCGACCAGCGTGCCGGCGGTGAAGCGCCAGCCGCGATGGCGCAGCGCGAACAGGTAGACCGGCAGGTTCAGCAGCAGGAACACGGGACCGAAGTCCCAGCCGCCGACGCGCGCCAGCAGCAGCGCAAGCCCGGCGAACTGGCCGGTGATCAGCCCCGCGGCCTGCAGCATGGACAGGCCGAAGGCGGTCATGACGATGCCGAACGCCAGCCCCTGCAGGTTGTCCAGCCGGGTGTGGCGGGTGGCCTGCAGCGTGCGCGTGCCGGCGACGGGAAGCGGTGGGGACGCGTCCATCGGGTGGCGTGCTCTATTCCGGGTCGTAATCGAGGTTGGAGGCCAGCCAGCGCTCGGCCTGGGCCAGGGTGACGCCCTTGCGCCGCGCGTAGTCGGCGACCTGTTCCTTGCCCAGGCGGCCGACCACGAAGTACTGGCTCTTCGGGTGGCTGAAGTAATAGCCGGACACCGCCGCGGTCGGCAGCATCGCGAAGCTCTCGGTCAGTTGCATGCCGGCCCTGGCTTCCGCATCGAGCAGGCGGAACAGCGTCGCTTTCTCGCTGTGTTCGGGGCAGGCCGGATAGCCCGGGGCGGGGCGGATGCCGCTGTACTGCTCGGCGATCAGCGCCTCGTTGTCCAGCGTCTCGCCGGCGTCGTAACCCCAGAATTCCATGCGCACGCGCTGGTGCAGGCGCTCGGCCAGCGCTTCGGCCAGGCGGTCGGCCAGCGCCTTGAGCAGGATCGCGTTGTAGTCGTCGTACCCGGCTTCGAACCGGGCCACGTGCGGGTCGATGCCGATGCCGGCGGTGACCGCGAACGCGCCGATCCAGTCCTGCACGCCGCTGTCCTTCGGCGCGATGAAATCGGCCAGGCAGAAGTCCGGGCGATCGGCCGGCTTGTCGACCTGCTGGCGCAGGAAGTGCAGGGTGGCCGGGCCGTCGGCATGCTGCAGCACCACGTCGTCGCCGGTGCTGTTGGCCGGCCAGATCCCGAACACCGCCCGGGCGGTCAGCCATTTCTCGTCGACGATGCGCTTCAGCATCGCGCGCGCGTCGCGGTACAGGTCGCTGGCCTGGGGACCGACGATCTCGTCGGTGAGGATCGCCGGGAACTTGCCGGCCAGTTCCCAGGCCTGGAAGAACGGTGTCCAGTCGATCACCGGCAGCAGGTCGTCCAGCGGCCAGTCGTCGAAGTGGTGCACGCCGGGCTGGTTCGGCATCGGTGGCGCGTAGGCGTCCCAGCCGCCGTCGAACTTCTGGCCCCGCGCCTTCTGCAGCGACACCAGCCGCTTGGCATCGCCGCGGTTGGCGTGGCGCTTGCGGATCTCGGCGTAGTCGGCATCGTTGGCGGCGACGAAGGGGCCGCGCAGGTCGCGCGAGATCAGCGACTGGGCCACGCCGACCGCGCGCGAGGCGTCCTTCACCCACACCGTGGGCGCCTTGTAGTGCGGATGGATCTTCAGCGCGGTGTGCGCGCGCGAGGTGGTGGCGCCGCCGATCAGCAGCGGTGTCTCGAAGCCCTGGCGCTGCAGTTCGCGCGCGACGTGGCTCATCTCCTCCAGCGACGGCGTGATCAACCCGGACAGGCCGATGATGTCGGCGTTCTCCGCGCGCGCCGCGTCCAGGATCTTCTGCGCCGGCACCATCACGCCCAGGTCGATCACCTCGAAGTTGTTGCAGGCCAGGACCACGCCGACGATGTTCTTGCCGATGTCGTGCACGTCGCCCTTGACCGTGGCCATCACGATCTTGCCGTTGGACTTGCCGGCATCGCCGGTGCGGGCCTTTTCCTCCTCGATGTAGGGCAGCAGGTAGGCCACCGCCTTCTTCATCACCCGCGCCGACTTCACCACCTGCGGCAGGAACATCTTGCCGGCGCCGAACAGGTCGCCGACCACGTTCATGCCGTCCATCAGCGGGCCTTCGATCACGTCCAGCGGGCGCGTGGACTGCTGGCGCGCTTCCTCGGTATCGCCCTCGACGTACTGGTCGATGCCATGCACCAGCGCATGCGCCAGGCGCTCGCGCACCGGCTTGCCGCGCCAGGCCAGGTCCTCGACCTTCTTCTCGCCCTTCTTCCCCTTGAATTTCTCGGCGATCTCCAGCAGCCGTTCGGTGCCGTCGGCGCGCCGGTTGAGGATCACGTCCTCGACCCGCTCGCGCAGGTCCGGATCGAGGTCGTCGTAGACCGGCAGGCCGCCGGCGTTGACGATGCCCATGTCCATGCCCGCCCTGATCGCGTGGAACAGGAACACCGAGTGGATCGCCGCGCGTACCGGCTCGTTGCCGCGGAAGGAGAAGCTGACGTTGGAGACGCCGCCGGACACGTGGCAGTGCGGCAGCGTGTCCTTGATGATCCGGGTGGCCTCGATGAAGTCGACCGCGTAGTTGTCGTGTTCCTCGATGCCGGTGGCGACCGCGAAGATGTTCGGGTCGAAGATGATGTCCTCGGGCGGGAAGCCGACCTGCTCGGTCAGGATCCGGTAGGCGCGGGTGCAGATCTCGACCTTGCGCGCGCAGGTATCGGCCTGGCCGACCTCGTCGAAGGCCATCACCACCGCGGCGGCGCCATAGCGCAGCACCTTGCGCGCCTGCTCGAGGAAGGCGTCCTCGCCTTCCTTCAGCGAGATCGAGTTGACCACGCCCTTGCCCTGCAGGCACTGCAGGCCGGCCTCGATCACCGACCACTTCGACGAATCGACCATCACCGGGATGCGGGCGATGTCCGGCTCGGAGGCGATCAGGTTGAGGAAGCGCACCATCGCCTTCTCGGAATCGATCAGGCCCTCGTCCATGTTGACGTCGAGGATCTGCGCGCCGCTGTCGACCTGCTGGCGCGCGACCTCCACCGCCTCGGCGTAGCGTTCTTCCTTGATCAGCTTGCGGAACTGCGCGCTGCCGGTGACGTTGGTGCGCTCGCCGACATTGACGAACAGCAGGTCCGGCGTGAGGACCAGCGGCTCGAGGCCGGACAGGCGGGTGTGGCGTGGTGCGGACATCGAGGACGGACTCAGGCAGCGATGGCGGTGGCGTGGGGCAGGGCGCGCGGCGGCAGGTGCGCGACCGCCTCGGCGATCGCGCGGATGTGCGGCGGCGTCGTGCCGCAGCAGCCGCCGATGATGTTGAGCAGGCCGGAGCGGGCGAACTCTTCCAGCACCTCGGCCATTTCCCCGGGGGTCTCGTCGTAGCCGCCGAACGCGTTGGGCAGGCCGGCGTTCGGGTGCGCGGACACGTAGCAGTCGGCCACGCGCGCCAGGGTCTCGACGTGCTCGCGCAGGTCCTTGGCACCCAGCGCGCAGTTCAGCCCGATCGCCAGCGGGCGGGCATGCATCAGCGAGGTGTAGAACGCCTCGGCGGTCTGCCCGGACAGGGTGCGGCCGGAGGCGTCGGTGATCGTGCCGGAGATCATGATCGGCAGGCGCGCGCCGCGTGCGTCGAAGCATTCCTCGACCGCGAACAGGGCGGCCTTGGCGTTGAGCGTGTCGAAGATCGTCTCGACCATGATCACGTCGGCGCCGCCGTCGATCAGGCCGTCGGTGGCCTCGCGGTAGGTCAGGCGCAGCTCGTCGAAGCTGGTGTTGCGATAGCCGGGATCGTTGACGTCCGGGCTGATCGAGGCGGTGCGGCTGGTCGGGCCGAGCACGCCGATGACGAAGCGCGGCTTGTCCGGCGTGAGCGCCTCGGCGCGGTCGCAGCAGGCGCGGGCGATGCGTGCGCCCTCGCGGTTCAGTTCGTAGACCAGGTGTTCGAGGTGGTAGTCGGCCTGGCTGACCGAGGTCGCGTTGAAGGTGTTGGTCTCGACCAGGTCGGCGCCGGCGTCGAGATAGCCGTCGTGGACCGCGGCGATGATCTCCGGGCGGGTCAGCAGCAGGAGGTCGTTGTTGCCCTTCAGGTCGTGGTCGCAGCCCGGACCATGCGCGTGCGCGTGGGCGGCGTCGCAGCCGTCGGCGAAGCGCTGGCCGCGGTAGTCCGGCTCCTCCAGCCCGTACTGCTGGATCATCGTGCCCATCGCCCCGTCGAGGATCAGGATCCGCGAGGCGAGCGCGTCCAGCAGCGCCTGCGCGCGCTGCGGGTGCAGCCAGGGCAGGGCGCTCACGCCTTGCTCCCGAGCAGCGAGACGACCTCGAAGTGCGGCGGGCGCCGCTCGCGGGTCACGGTTTCCAGGCTGATGACGTCCAGGCCGGCCTTCTCGACGAATTTCTTCAGGTCCTTGGCGGCGAAGCCGAGGTTGACGTGGCCGTAGGTCTCGACCACCGCACGGTGTTCGTGCCGGCCCAGGCTGGTGACCAGCAGGCGTCCACCGGGGCGCAGCACGCGCGCGGCCTCGGCCACGGCCTGGGCCGGCCTGGCCGCATAGGTCAGCGCATGCATCAGCACCACCAGGTCGAAACTGGCGTCGTCGAACGGCAGCGCATGCATGTCGCCCTCGCGGACCTCGACGTTGGCCAGCCGGCGCAGGCGCTCGCTGGCGGCGGCGACCACGCGCGCGCTGGTGTCCACGCAGACGTAGCGGTGCGAATGCGGTGCCAGCAGTTCGGCCAGCACGCCGTCGCCGGAGGCGATGTCGAGCACGTCGCCGGTGTGCAGCAGCGGCAACGCGCTGCGTGCCAGCGCTTCCCAGGTGCGGCCGGGCGAATAGTGGCGTTCCATGTCGCCGGCCACGCTGTCGGCCCAGTTCTGGTCGGCGGCGCGGGAGGCCAGGATCGCCGGCAGGCGTTCGGCGTCCTGGCGCAGCAGCGGGTCGTCGCTGCCGGTGCTCAGGGCCTGCCACAAGGCGCGCTGGGCAGGATCCAGCGCGGCGTCGTCGAAGCGGTAATAGGCCGACACACCGGCGCGCCGGTCGCGCACCAGTCCGGCTTCCTTCAGTTTCGCCAGGTGGGTGGACACCCGCGGCTGGGCCAGGCGGGTGATGCCGGACAGCTCGGCGACGGTCAGTTCCTCCAGCTCCAGCAGCGCCAGCAGGCGCACGCGGGTTGCGTCGGCGAAGACCTTCAGCCGGGTCGACCAGTCCTCCAGATCCATAAATATCTTCCTATCGCGATATAGAGATATTTTGGCTGGGCGGGCGGTTCGGGTCAACCGCATACGCATGCGAATGGTAGGTACAATCCGGTCAAACACCGACCGGAGGGGTCATCCGTGGATTTCAGCTTCACCGAAGAGCAGTTGATGTTGCAGGACGTCGCGCGCCGCATCGCGCAGGACGTGATCGCGCCCAGCGCCGAACACCACGACCGGACCGGCGAGTTCCCGCTGGACAACATCCGGCTGCTGGGCGAGAACGGCCTGATGGGCATCGAGGTGCCCGACGAGTACGGCGGTGCCGGCATGGACCCGGTGTCCTACGCGCTGGCGATGATCGAGATCGCCGCTGGCGACGCCGCCCATTCCACCATCATGTCGGTCAACAATTCGCTGTTCTGCGCCGGCATCCTCAAGCACGGCAGCGAGGCGCAGAAGCAGACCTACGTGCGGGCGATCGCCGAAGGCCGCGAGATCGGCGCGTTCGCCCTGACCGAGCCGCAATCGGGTTCGGACGCCACCGCGATGCGCTGCCGCGCGGTGAAGCAGGCCGATGGCGGCTTCGTCGTCAACGGCAAGAAGAGCTGGATCACCTCGGGCCCGGTCGCGCGCTACATCGTGCTGTTCGCGGTGACCGAGCCGGACAAGGGCGCCCGCGGGATCACCGCCTTCGTGGTCGACACCACGCGCGAGGGCTTCCACCGCGGCAAGACCGAACCGAAGCTGGGCATCCGCGCCTCGGCCACCTGCGAGATCGAATTCCAGGACTACGTGGCCCGGGCCGAGGACGTGCTCGGCAACGAGGGCGAGGGCTTCAGGATCGCGATGGGCGTGCTGGATTCCGGCCGCATCGGCATCGCCTCGCAGGCGATCGGCATCGCCCGCGCCGCCTACGAGGCGACCCTGGACTACGTGAAGGAGCGCAAGGCCTTCGGTGCGGCGATCGGCACCTTCCAGATGACCCAGGCCAAGATCGCCGACATGAAGTGCAGGCTGGACGCGTCGCTGCTGCTGACCCTGCGCGCGGCCTGGCTGAAGTCGCAGGGCAAGCCATTCTCGGCCGAGGCGGCGATCGCCAAGCTGACCGCATCGGAATCGGCCATGTGGATCACCCACCAGGCCGTGCAGATCCACGGCGGTATGGGCTACTCGAAGGAAATGCCGCTGGAGCGGTACTTCCGCGATGCCAAGATCACCGAGATCTACGAAGGCACGAGCGAGATCCAGCGGCTGGTGATCGCGCGCAGCGAGACCGGCCTGCGCTGAGCTCGCACCCGTTCCAGCCCGCCGCTGCGGCGGTGGTGCTGGAACGGGCGTCTTGCCCGGATCACCGGGATCGCTGCGGGTATGAGGGGACGCGACGTCTGCCGACCCCGCTCCGCGCCCGGGTCGCACCGGGCGCCCCGCGCTCCATCTTCATCGCCGATGCCGTGCCGGCGTGCTTCCGATGCACGAGGGTGGTTTCGGGGAGCGGGCGCGTGCCCGTCGCCTGCGGGTGCCTGCCTGGAGGATCCACGGCGCGGGACGCCGCCGCGACAGGCGTGCCTCGGCGGGGGTATCCGCGCGTCGTCCGGGTCAGTCCGGCGCCATCCAGTCGACGAACGTGGCGGATGCGGCGCGGGGGCGTCGGTGCAGCATCCGCAGCCGCACCACGTCGTCCGCTTTCCAGCACAGCAGGTCGATCTGGCCGAAGCGGCGGGCGAGGGTGTCCGCGGCCTGCGGCGTCAGGCCCACCGCGAGCCAGCCAGGTTCCGGCCATTGACCATCGTCCGCGCTGGCCAGGCTCGGCAGGCGTTGCCCGCAGGCCGCATCGAGTGCCGCCTGCAAGGCCGCATCCGCACGCCGGTTGTCGGCCTCCTCGTGCACGAGCGAACCTGGATTGAACGCGGTCAGCAGCGCACAGGGCGCGTGCGCGACATGGCGGCGCAGCCGCACCGGCGCCGGTGCACCGATCGTGATCGGCTGCCACTGCCCCTCCAGCTGCACCCGGTAGCGCGCGGCCAGGTAGGCCTGCATCAGTACATGCGGATCGGGAATGCCTGTCTGCGCCATGGCGCATGATCGCCGGCCGTGCGCATTGCGTACACTTCGCCGCTCACGCCGCCGCACGGAACCGCCGATGTACCAGACCCCGCCGACCAAGCTGCCCCGCGTGGGCACCACCATCTTCACCGTGATGTCGCAGCTGGCGGCCGAGCACGGCGCGGTCAACCTGGGCCAGGGCTTCCCCGATTTCGCGGTGCCGCAGCGGCTGGTCGACGAACTGGACAAGGCGATGCGGGCCGGCCACAACCAGTACGCGGCGATGACCGGCGTCGCCCCGCTGCGCGAGGCCATCGCCAGCAAGGCGCTGCGCTGCTACGGCCGCAGCGTCGATCCGGACACGGAGGTCACCGTCACCAGCGGCGCCACCGAGGCGCTGTTCAACGCGATCCACGCGGTGGTGCGCCCGGGCGAGGAGGTGATCGTGCTGGATCCCGCCTACGACAGCTACGACCCTGCGATCGAACTGGCCGGCGCGCGCGCCGTGCATGTGCCGCTGGATCCGCAGACCTTCGCCGTCGACTGGGACCGGGTGCGTGCGGCGGTTTCGCCGCGGACGCGGGCGCTGATCATCAACACCCCGCACAACCCGTCCGGCGCGATGTTCGGCGAGGGCGACATGCTGGCGCTGTCGGCGCTGCTGGACGGCACCGACATCACCCTGATCTCGGACGAGGTCTACGAGCACATCGTGTTCGACGGCCGCCGCCACGAATCGGTGCTGCGCTGGCCGGCGCTGGCCGCGCGCGCCTTCGTCATCTCCAGCTTCGGCAAGACCTACCACTGCACCGGCTGGAAGATCGGCTACGCGATCGCGCCGCCGGCGCTGAGCGCGGAGTTCCGCAAGGTGCACCAGTACAACGTGTTCTGCACCTTCGCGCCGGCCCAGCATGCGTTCGCCGCGATGATCCGCGACGAGCCCGAACACGACGAGCAGCTGGGCGCGTTCTACCAGGCCAAGCGCGACCGTTTCCGCGAGCAGCTGCTGGGTACGCGGCTCAAGCCGCTGCCGGTGCCGGGCGGCTATTTCCAGCTGGTCGACTACTCGGCCGTCAGCGACCTGCCGGACCATGAATTCGTGCGCTGGCTGACCATCGAGCACGGCGTCACCGCGATCCCGCTGTCGCCGTTCTACGAGGCGCCGCCGGCCGGCCAGCGCCTGGCCCGGCTGTGCTTCGCCAAGAACGAGGCGACGCTGGACGCGGCGATCGAGCGGCTGCGCGGGCTCTGAATCAAACCGGATGCATGGAGGCATCGCAATGGCGAATGGACTTTCTGGACATCTGGATCTTCTGGTCCTCGTCGTGGCCGGGCTCGCCCTGCTGCTGATGACCTCGCGCCTGGCGGTGCTGGCGTTCGCACCGCAACTGCGTGCACACCGGCCCTTCCGTCTTCGGCGCGGCCATTCGGTGCGCGATGGCATCTGCGAGTCCGTGCTCTGGATGGCCTGGTGCATCGGCATGCTGGGCAATGGCCTGGGCACCGGATCAGGCTGGTTCTCGCTGCTTAGCCTGGTTGCCCTGGTCGGCATTCTGGTGCTCGCCTTCCGCTCGCGCCGGAAGGCCCGCGCCGGTTAGCCTTGTCGTCCTGACCCCACGAAGCGCACGCGCATGCAGGACCTCCGCATTTCCCTCGTCCAGGGCGACACCCGCTGGCACGACCCGGCCGCCAACCGCGACTACTACGGCGCGCTGCTGGCGCCGCTGGCCGGCACGACCGACCTGGTGATCCTGCCGGAAACCTTCACCAGCGGCTTCTCCAACGACGCGATCGACCGTGCCGAAGGCATGGACGGCCCGACCGTGGCCTGGATCCGCGAACAGGCGGCCCGGCTCGGCGCCGCGGTGACCGGCAGCGCGCAGCTGCGCACGGCCGATGGCGTGTTCAACCGGATGCTGTGGGCCACGCCCGATGGCGGCCTGCAGTGGTACGACAAGCGCCACCTGTTCCGCTATGCCGGCGAGCACAAGCGCTACGCGGCCGGCCGCGAGCGGCTGACCGTGGAGTGGAAGGGCTGGCGGATCAATCCGCAGGTCTGCTACGACCTGCGCTTCCCGGTGTTCTGCCGCAACCGCCATGGCGTCGAGCGCCCGGATGCGATGGATTTCGACCTGCAGCTCTTCGTCGCCAACTGGCCGTCGGCGCGGGCCTATCCGTGGAAGACCCTGCTGCGCGCGCGCGCGATCGAGAACCTGTGCTACGTGGCCGCGGTCAACCGGGTCGGCGTCGACGGCAACGACCTGCATTACAGCGGCGACAGCGCGGTGATCGATTTCCTCGGCCAGCCGCAGGTGGAGATCCGCGAGCGCGAGCAGGTGGTGACCAGCACGATCTCGGCAGCGGCGCTGGCCGCGCATCGGGAGCGTTTCCCGGCGATGCTGGACGCGGACGCGTTCGAACTGCGCTGAGCGGATGCGGCGGGCGCGCCGTCGCGCGCGGTCCCGGCGTTCCGCGACAGGGGTGAACGCGGCATGCGGGCGGTCACGCCGGCGCACGCGGATTGGGCGATGCTGTGTCCTTCCCGTCTCGAGGTCATCCGATGAGCGCCGATCCGATCCAGCTCGCCTGCCCGCACTGCCATGCGCTGAACCGGGTTCCGCGCGCCCGCATCGGCGATGCGCCGGTCTGCGGCCGCTGTCGCAAGCCGCTGTTTCCCGGTCAGCCGTTCGCCCTGACCGCCGCGGGCTTCGACGCGCACGCGCTGCGCTCCGGCCTGCCGTTGCTGGTCGATTTCTGGGCGCCGTGGTGCGGCCCGTGCAGGACGATGGCGCCGACCTATGCGCAGGCGGCGCCGCTGCTTGAGCCGCACCTGCGGCTGGCCAAGGTCGATACCGAGGCGGAGCCTGGATTGGGCAGCCGTTTCGGCATCCGCAGCATTCCCTCGCTGGTGCTGTTCCGCGATGGCCGCGAACTGGCCCGGCAGTCGGGTGCGCTGCCGTTGCAGCCGCTGCTGCAGTGGGCGCGGCACCATGCGGGCCTGCCCGGCTGATCCGCGCTCATGGCTGGGCCCGCGCGCCGGCGCCGGGATCGGCGCGATCGGTAAGCCGCATGAACGGAAGCAGGATCGCCGGCGCGGCGGCGGTCGAAACGACGCATGCGTGACGCGACGCATTGCTATGCTCGCCGCGTTTCCAGTCCTTGAATGCGGAGCCCGTCATGACCACGAAGAAGCGCGCACTGCTGGCTGCCATCGTCCTGCTCGCCGCCGCGCCGCTCGCCCAGGCGCGCGACCTGGACTGCCAGCTGCGCTTCAACCTCTCGGGCTGGTCGGCGTTCTACAAGACCGCGTCCGGCACCGGCACGATCACCTGCGACAACGGCAGCAGCCTGCCGGTGAAGATCAGCGCCAAGGGCGGCGGCATCACGTTCGGCAAGTCGACGATCGAGAACGGTACCGGCGAGTTCTCCAGCGTGAAGAGCATCAACGAGACGCTGGGCACCTACGCTGCGGCCGAGGCGCATGCCGGCGCGGTGAAGTCGAGCAAGGCCCAGGTCGTGACCAAGGGCGAGGTGTCGCTGGCCCTGGCGGGCACCGGGCGTGGCTGGGACATCGGCGTGGGCGTCGGCAACTTCGTGATCGAGCCGCGCTGATACCGCGCGGCGATCCGCGCCCGCCCGTGCGCGCGGTCAGCGCATGCCGCGGCGGTGGAAGTAGACCTGTTCGGCGGCCCAGCGCAGCGGCGCGGAGTGCAGCAGCAGGTCGAACGGCCAGTCCATCTGCAGATGGTCGAAGGCCCAGCGAAGCAGCCTTTTTTTCCGGAAGCGCGGTGCGCTGGCATCGGCCACCTGCTCCGGCGATGGCCCTTCGCCACGCGCATGCGCCGCAGCGGCTTCGCCGATCGCCCAGCCGTGCGCCCAGGCCGAATGGATGCCGCCTGCGGTGACCGGCGAGACGATGCCGGCCGCGTCGCCGGTCAGCATCACGCCCGCGCGCGCCAGCGGCGACACGGGGCCGCCGCATGGAATCAGCCCGGCGCGGATCGCGTCCGGCTTGCGTCCTTCCGGCAGGCCGACCCGCGACCCGACCCGCGCAAGGAAACCGGCGATGTCGGGCAGCCGCGCACGGCGGGCATCGTGGCGCAGCGCCAGCCCGGCCTGCACGCCTGCGGGATTCTGTGCGATCCAGCCGATGTAGCCCGGGGCGAAGCGGCGGCTGACGAAGCAGTGCAGGGCATCGGGTTCGGGCAGGGTCAGGCCTGCGAACTCGTACTCGACCCCGTAGAGGAAGTCGCGCACCGGGGCCAGGCCGGTGCGTTCGGCCACGCGCGAGCGCGCGCCATCGGCGCCGACCAGCCAGCGCACGCGCCCGACCCCCGGCACCTGCCAGCCATCGCCGTCGCGGGTCGCGGTGGTGAACGAGGTTCCCAGGCGCAGCTCGGCGCCATGCACCGGGATCTGCGCGGCCAGCCAGCGCATCAGCGCCGGCGTATCGGTGGTCAGGAAGTAGTAGCCGGGCGCGGCCAGCGCGATGTCGCGCAGGGATGGCGCATAGAGGCGCACGCGCTCGACCCGCTGCAGGCACTCGGCGGGCGCCTGGCCGAGCAGGGTCTGCTCGGCCGCCTCGCGCACGATGATGCCGGTGGTATGCAGGCGCGCGCCCGGGTCCTGCTTGCGTTCGAGCACGCAGACGCGCAGCCCGGCCGATGCCGCGGCGATCGCGCACGCGGCGCCGCCGAAGCTGGCGCCGACGACCAGCAGGTCATGGTCGAACGAGGACATCGAGCGGTCTGGATCCGTGCGTGATGCGGCGGAGATCAGCCCTGGCCGCGCGGCCCACGGTTGCCGCCGCGCGGCGCGCCACCGGGGCGACCGCCGGGACGCGGGCCACCACCGGGCCGGCCGCCGCCCGGGCGCCCAGCGCCTGGACCGCCGCCACCGGGACGACCTGCAGCGTGCCCGCCGCCGCCCGGACGTCCCGCGCCCGGACCGCCGCCGCCGGGACGGCCTGCACCGTGGCCGCCGCCCGGACGCCCGGCGCCGGGGCCGCCACCGGGGCGACCGGCACCCGGACCGCCAGGGCGACCGCCGCCGGCAGGACGCGGACCACGGCCGCGCTCGTTGCCCGGGAATGCACCCGGCGTGGCGTGGTCGGACGGGAAATGCGGCGCGTTGCCGGGATGGCCGTAAGGACGCGGCTTGCGCGGCTGGCCCTGGCCACCGCCACCACCACCCGGTCCGCCCGCGCCGGCACCTGCGCCGGATTTGCCGTAGTACGGCTTCTTCGGACCGGCATTGCGATGGCCGCTGGGGCCGGTGCTGACGCCGTCCGGCACGTACCAGGTACGGAACGCGGCCGGATTGCCCTCGGGAAGCGGCTTGAGGCCCTTGTCCTTGCGCTGCTTGAACGGCTTCTGCGACTGCTGCGCGGCCGCTTCGCCGCTGACGGTCAGGCCGCCGTGCGGCTTCTTGTTGCCGCCGCGTCCGCCGCGACGGTCCTCGCGGACATGGTCGAAACGACGCAGCTCACGGCCTTCGTCGGCGGTGTTGTTGCCGTTGACGTAGGCCTGGCCGCGGCCGCCGTCGCGGCCCAGATGCACCGTGGACTTGGACGCGCGGCGCTGGCCGATCACCGGCTGCAGGGTCAGCGTGGAATCGATGCTGTCGTCCAGCGCCAGTTCCTTGCGCAGCGCATCGACCTGGGTCGCCACCACTTCATGCGACTGGCCGCGCAGCAGTTCGCGCGGCAGCGCGATCTTGCCGTAGCGCACGCGCTTGAGCCGGCTGACCTGGCAGCCCTGCGATTCCCACAGGCGACGCACTTCGCGGTTGCGGCCTTCCTTCACCACGACCTTGAACCAGTCGTGCGAATCGGTGCCGCCGATGCGTTCGACCTGGTCGAACCTGGCCGGGCCGTCTTCCAGCGCCACGCCGCGGGCGAGGCGGTCGACGATCGCGTCGGACACGGTCTCTTCGCCTTCCGGGGCACGCACACGGCAGACGTACTCGCGCTCGACCTCGTAGGACGGATGCATCATCGCGTTGGCGAGTTCGCCATCGGTGGTCAGCAGCAGCAGGCCGGTGGTGTTGATGTCGAGGCGACCGATCGCGATCCAGCGCGCGCCCTTCAGCGGCGGCAGCGCTTCGAAGATCGTCGGCCGGCCTTCGGGATCCTCGCGGGTGGTCACTTCGCCTTCGGGCTTGTTGTAGATCAGCAGGCGCGCCGGCTCGGTCAGCGCCGAGGCGACGAAGCCCTTGCCGTCGAGTTCGACGCGGTCGCCGCTGCGGATGCTCTGGCCGATCTGGGCGGTCTCGCCGTTGACCTTGACCAGGCCGTCGGCGATGCGCTGTTCGAGCGCGCGCCGCGAGCCGAGTCCGGCCTGGGCCAGGACCTTGTGCAGGCGCTCCTCGAGCTTGGCGGAGGCAGCGGTGTCGTCGCCGCGCTTCAGCGACAGTTTGCCGAGGGACTTGCGTGGGGTTGAATCATTCATCAGTGGGTGCTCCGGCCATCGGTGTCTTCCGTGGCCTGGGTGTCGTGGGTAGCGTCGGGCACGTCGGTGCCCGGTGTCGTGTCGCGGTCGGCTGCGTCGGCATCGGCCTGCGCATCCGGTGGTTCATCGGCGGCGGCGCGCGGGGCGTCGTCGTCAGTGCGGGTGCCGGCATCGTCCGGCGTGTGCTGCGTCGGCGCCGCATCGCTGGCGGCGTCCGCATCGGCGCCCTGCGCCGGGTCCGCGATGCCGGGGTCCGCATCCTCGCCGCCGATGCCGGCGGTGGGCGGGACGGTATCCGGGTCCAGCGGCAGCTGCGGTTCCAGTTCGCCGATGTCCTTCAGTTCGGACAGGGGCGGCAGTTCGTCCAGCCGCTTCAGGCCGAAGTAATCGAGGAAGACCTTGGTCGTGCCGAACAGCGCGGGCCTGCCCGGCACGTCGCGATGGCCGACCACGCGGATCCACTCGCGTTCTTCCAGCGCCTGGATGATGTTGCTGCTGACCGCCACGCCACGTACCTGTTCGATCTCGCCGCGGGTGATCGGCTGGCGGTAGGCGATCAGGGCCAGGGTTTCGAGCGTGGCGCGGGTGTAGCGGGTCTTGCGTTCGGTCCACAGCCGCGCGACCCAGGCGTGCACGTCGGCCTTGACCTGGAAGCGGAAGCCGGAGGCCACCTCGATCAGTTCGACGCCGCGGTCCGCGCAGCCTTCGCGCAGCAGGTCGAGCGCGCGCTCGACGCTGCCCGGCGGCGCCGGTTCCTCTTCGGGAAACAGCCCGTGCAGCTGGGCCAGGGCCAGCGGCTGGTTGGCCGCCAGCAGGGCGGCCTCGACGATGCGGGTGATCAGCGCTTGGTCCATTGCGGGTGCGTTGACTCGAGGAAAGGGGACATCAGTTGTCGACCGGTTCGCCGGCGTCGGTGCCTTCGTCGAACTCGCTGTGGAACTGCAGCGGTTCGTTGGTGTTGCCGATCGCCAGCGACTTGACGTAGATCGGCGCCAGCGGTGCGTCCTGGACGATGTCCAGCAACTGTTCCTTGGCCAGTTCCAGCAGCGACAGGAAGGTGACCAGGACGCCGAGCTTGCCTTCCTCGGCGGTGAACAGCGATTCGAAGCGGTGGAAGCGGCCGTCGTCCAGCCGTGCCAGCACATCGCCCATCCGCTGGCGCACGCTCAGCGCCTCGCGTTTGATCGCGTGTCCGCTGAACAGCTCGGCGCGCTTGAGCACGTCGTACAGCGCCATCAGCATCTCGCGCAGGTCCACCGGCGGGGGCAGGCGGATCGCCTGGCGGTCCGGGACGTCGGCCTGCACCGGCGTGGTGTCGCGGTCCTGCCGGGGCAGGGCGTCCAGGTCCTCGGCCGCCTGCTTGAAGCGTTCGTACTCCTGCAGCCGGCGCACCAGTTCGGCGCGCGGATCGGCCTCGTCGCCATCCTCGCTGACCGGTCGCGGCAGCAGCATCCGCGACTTCACTTCGGCCAGGATCGCCGCCATGACTAGGTATTCGGCCGCCAGTTCGAAGCGCAGCTCCTGCATGACGTTGATGTAGTCCACGTACTGCCGGGTGATCTCGGCGACGGGGATGTCCAGGATGTCCAGGTTCTGGCGGCGGATCAGGTACAGCAGCAGGTCCAGCGGGCCCTCGAAGGCATCGAGGATGACTTCCAGCGCATCCGGCGGGATGTAGAGGTCCTGCGGAATCTGCAGGACGGGCTGCCCATGCACCAGCGCCAGCGGCATTTCGTGCTGGAGCGGTACGGACGGCGCCTGGGTTGTCGGGATCGCGTCTTGCGCGGTTTCGGAACTCATCTACTCGGAAGCCATGCCCGGGAGCAGCGCGGACAGTCATGCGTACGGAACTGTCGCCACCTGCGGAGGCGGCTGCCTCCGTCACCGGACGGGAGCCGCAACATGCACATCAAAAACAGGCTTGGGCACCGCAGGGGGAGGCGGTGGCCGACAGCCGGGGAGGTCGTCTGCTGCGGGGGGCGAATCAGCGGGTCGGTCGTCGGGAGGTCGGCGTTCCTGCGCGGAGGAGGCCTTGGAGCCGACGGGCCGCTGCTTCCGGCCGCATGTGGGGTCAAGCGTAAGGCCTGCGCCAGCGGCTGTCCAGCGGCATGGGACGCGCCGGTTGGCAAGCGTCAAGCCGGGCCGGCACAGAATGCGCGGCGGGCACGAGGATGAGCGCATGCGCTGGTATGTGATCGAGGGATACGACGGGGACGCAGTGCTGGAACGGCGCCTGTCGGTGCGCGGGCAGCATCTTGCGCGACTGCAGGCATTGCACGACCAGGGCCGGCTGCTGGTCGCCGGGCCGTGTCCTGCGATCGATGCCGAGGATCCGGGGCCTGCCGGTTTCAGTGGCAGCGTGGTGATCGCGCGCTTCGCCTCGCTGCAGGAGGCGCGCGACTGGGCCGACGCCGATCCCTACGTGGCCGCCGGGGTCTACACGCGCACCGAGGTACGTCCTTTCAGGTGTGTGTTGTCCTGAGCGCGCATCGCGGGAGCGACCGTGATTGTCCGAAGGACAGCGCGGCGCGACAATCGCCGCGCCGATGCTGCGCCGCAACAGCGGCAATCGATCTCAAGTTGTTGATCCGGATCGGGTTTCATGCCGACATCCGGGTCGTTCGCTATCGTGGCTGAAAACGGTTACATTGCGGCCGCCGGTCGCACCCGGCATGGAAGAGGACGCAGGATGGGACGTCAGGCGGTCACGATCCGCGATGTCGCACGCGAGGCCCAGGTCTCGGTGGCGACGGTTTCGCGGGCGCTCAACGGGCACAGCAACGTGGCCGAACCGGTCCGTCAGACCGTCCTCGAGGTGGCGCGGCGCCTGCGCTACAGCCCGCATGCCGCCGCGCGCAGCCTGTCCAGCCGCAGCACCCAGACCATCGGCGTGGTCCTCCCGGACCTGCACGGCGAGTTCTTCTCGGAACTGATCCGCGGCATCGATGCCGTCGCCCGCTCGCGTGGCCGGCACCTGCTGCTGTCCAGCTACCACGGCGAGCCGGATGAGCAGGCCGCCGCGCTGCGCACCATGCGTGGCCGCGTCGACGGCCTGCTGGTGATGTCGCCCTATGCCGATGTTCCGGGATTCCTGGCCGACAACCTTCCCGACACGCTGCCTGCGGTCCTGATCAATACCCGTCAGGCCGATCCTCTGTGGTCGTCGCTGGGCATCGACAACCATGCCGGGGCGCTGGCGATGACCCGGCACCTGCTCGACCTCGGTCACCGGCGCATCGCCTTCATCGGCGGGCCGGACACCAACCACGACGCGCGCGAGCGCCTGCGCGGGTTCCGCGACGCGATCGCCGGCCAGGCCGGTGCGGAGGGCGTCGCGTATCCGGGGCGGTTCGACGAAGCATCCGGCCAGAGTGCGGGCAGGACGATCCTGCAGGCCGGCACGCTGCCGGATGCGGTGTTCGCGGCGAACGACATGATGGCGCTCGGGTGCCTGTACGCGTTCGCGCAGGCGGGCGTGCGGGTGCCGGACGACATCGCACTGGCGGGCTTCGACGACATCCCGCTGGCGCGCGTCGTTCACCCGTCGTTGACGACGATGCGAGTGAGTATCGCCGCACTCGGCGGAAAAGCCCTGACGCGATTGCTGCTGCAGCTGGAGTCGGACGAGACGCTCGATCCCGACCACCAGGTGCTGGAGCCGGAGCTGGTCGTCCGCCAGTCCAGCGCCGATACCGGTGCATCGCTTCCGCCGGAGCATGCCGAACGGAACTGACGAGCACCACCATGACCAAGCTGCACCATCTCCTGGGAGGGAGAACCCCGATGAACCCGAACCACAAAGCGCCGCACCGCACGCTGCTGACCGTGGCCCTCGCCAGTTGCCTGGTGCTGGGTGCAGCGCCCGCGTTCGCCCAGAGCACCGGCGCGACCATCCGTGGCCAGGTGATGGCCGATTCGACCCCGGCCGGCGATGCGACGGTCACCGTGACCAACACCGCCACCGGCCTGACCCGCAGCGTGCGCTCCTCGGCCAATGGCGGCTACTCGGTGGCGGGCCTGCCGCCTGGCCGTTACCGGATCCAGGTCGAGTCCGCCGGGCAGACCAACACGCAGGAACTGACCGTGCAGGTCGGCCAGACGGCGACCCTGAACCTGGGCGTCGGTGGCGTGGCCGAGACCGGCGCGACCGGCGATGCGACCACGCTGGACACGGTCCAGGTCACCGCGACCGCCGCCGTCGAGACCAAGACCTCCGAAGTGGCGACCTACGTCACCCAGCGCCAGATCGAGGCGTTGCCGCAGGCCTCGCGCAACTTCCTGGCCTTCGCCGACACCGTCCCGGGCATGGTCTTCGAGACCCGCTCCAACAGCAGCACCCAGCTCAAGAGCGGCGCGCAGAGCGCCAACGGCGTCAACGTGTTCATCGATGGCGTGGGCCAGAAGAGCTACACGCTGGCCGGCGGCATCAGCGGCCAGACCCAGAGCCAGGGCAATCCGTTCCCGCAGCTGGCGATCGGCGAGTACAAGGTCATCACCTCCAACTACAAGGCCGAGTACGACCAGATCAGCAGCGCGGCGGTCACCGCGGTGACCAAGTCCGGCACCAACGAGTTCAGCGGCGACTTCTTCTGGGACAAGACCGGCACCCCGGACTGGCGCGAAAGCACCCCGATCGAGGAAGCCCAGGGCTTCAAGAGCCCGTCCGGCGAAACCCAGTACGGCGCCGCGCTCGGCGGCCCGATCATCCGCGACAAGCTGTTCTTCTTCGTCACCTACGAGGCCAAGGAGTTCGACCGGCCGCGCACCGTGCGCACCGACAACAACCTCAACGCCGCGGACCTGACGCCCGAGCTGGCCCAGTACCTCAACACCGTCACGGTCCCGTTCAACCAGGACCTGTGGTTCGGCAAGCTGACCTGGCAGGCCGGCGACAACCATCTGATCGAGTTGTCGACCAAGCAGCGCAAGGAAAGCGAGATCACCGACATCGGCAACGGGCCCAACAGCGAGGCCTACGGCAAGACCAACAACAACGACAGCACGCGCTACGACCTGCGCTGGCAGTTCAGTTCGGCCGACTGGCTGAACGACATGCACCTGACCTACGAGGACGATACGTTCAACCCGCGCGCGATCAACCTGGTCAACGGCCAGCAGATCGTCGGCTGGACCCAGGGCCCGGGCGCGACCCGCACCGGTGCCTTCCTCAACCTCGGCGGCGGCGCGGATTTCCAGAACAAGGGCCAGAAGGGCTGGGGCTTCCAGAACGACCTGACCTTCAACGGCTGGGACCGCCACACCATCAAGATCGGCGTGAAGTACAAGGACATCGAACTCAACTCGTTCGAACAGCAGCCGTACAACCCGCAGTTCCGCTACGACTACTACGCCAACCTCATCGCGGGCAACAGCGCGCTGGCGTCGATGATCCCGTACGAGGTCCAGTTCGCGCCCGATTACTCGGGCAGCCGCGACATCCAGTCCGACAACAAGCAGTTCGGCATCTACATACAGGACGACTGGGATGTCACCGACAAGCTGCAGCTGAACCTCGGCCTGCGCTGGGATTACGAGAAGTCGTCCAGCTGGGAGGATTTCGTGACCCCGCAGGGCGTGGTCGACGCGCTGCGCGGCTGGCCCAACATCAACAATCCCAACGTCAGCTACGACTACAACGACTACATCAGCACCGGCAGCAACCGGAAGCCGTTCAAGGACGCCTGGCAGCCGCGCTTGGGCTTTTCCTACGACCTGTTCGGCGACCAGCGCCACGTGATCTTCGGCGGCGCCGGCCGTGCCTACGACCGCAACGTGTTCGACTACCTGGCGCTGGAGCGCTCGAAGGGCGCGTTCCCGAGCTTCACCTACCAGTTCAGTTCGCCCAACCATGCGTGCACGGTCGGCGCGGGCAATTGCATCGCGTGGGATCCGGCCTATTACGACCGCGAGAACCTCTATGCGCTGATCGCCGGCCCCGACCGCTCCGGTGCCGAGGTCGACCTGATCAACAACGAGCTCAAGGTGCCGTATTCGGACCAGCTGAGCCTGGGCATGCGCAACATCGTCAGCCTCGGTGGCCACGACTGGAACACCTCGGCCGCGGTGGCCTACATCGAAAGCCACGACGGCATCCTGTTTACCCTGGGCAACCGTCGCCCGGACGGCAGCTACCACCCGCCGGGCACGAGCTTCGGCGGCTCGCCCTGGGACCAGCCGCTGCCCGGCTACGGCAACCTGATCCTGGCCGACAACGCCGTCGAGACCCGGATCACCCAGCTGCTGCTGTCGCTGGACAAGCCGTTCACCGATGAGTCGCCGTGGGGCGTCACCCTGGCCTACACCTACAGCGACGCCAAGGAGAACCGCGGCAACGCGGCCAACAGCGACGAACATTATTCGTTCGACTACCCGGACCTGGACAACGTGCAGTTCGTGCGTTCGGTCGGCATCTCCAAGCATCGCTTCGTCGCCACCGGCATCGCCCAGTACTGGGGCCTGCAGTTCTCCGCCAAGCTGACCGTGGCGTCGGCCCCGGGCAAGGACGCGCTGAACTGCTACTTCATCGACGGCTGCGCCAACGGCTACTTCGAGACCCTGTACTTCAGCCCGTCCCGCCAGCGCCAGCTGGACCTGGCCGTGCAGAAGGAATGGGATACCGGCACCGACCTGAAGCTGCGCATCCGCGGCGACGTGTTCAACGTCACCAACGACCGCAGCTACGTCAACTTCAACACCAACCGCGGCGATGTGCAGAACGGGGTGCTGGTCCCGAATCCGAGTTTCGGCGAGCGCTCCAACAATGAGATCCTTGCCAACCTGCCGAGGACCTTCAAGCTGTCGTTCGGCCTGCACTGGTAAAGCGCTCCAGCCCCGGCCGGACGATCGGCCGGGGTTTTCATGAAACGAGTGGAGGAAGGGGAGTGAGGGAAGGCATGCGTGGAAAGGCCAGACTGCTGCTGGCGACGATTGCGATGGCCCTGCTGCTCGCGTCCTGCGGGCGGGAGCCACCCCAGCCGCCGGCGGAGTCGCTGCCGCCGCCGCCGCCCAAACCGGACGTGATCCTGATCGAACCCGTGCTGCCCGAACGACCGCCGCGCCCCGAACTGCCGCCGCTGTTCCGCGACATCGAGCGCCGCACCTTCCAGTTCTTCTGGGACACGACCAACGAGGTCAACGGCCTGACCCCGGACCGCTATCCGTCGCGTCCGTTCGCCAGCATCGCGTCGGTGGGCTATGCGCTGACCGCGTATCCGATCGGGATCGAGAACGGCTGGGTCAGCCGCACCCAGGCGGTCGACCGCACCCTGACCACGCTGCGCTTCTTCCGCGACATCCCGCAGGGGCCGCAGGCCACCGGCAAGGGCGCGTACAAGGGGTTCTACTACCACTTCCTCGACATGCAGAACGGCCACCGCTACGACAGCTGGGTCGAGCTGTCGAGCGTGGACACCGCGCTGCTGATGATGGGCGTGCTGTTCGCGCAGGCGTATTACGACGGAGACGACCCGCGCGAGAAGGAGATCCGGCAGCTGGCCGACGTGCTGTACAAGCGCGTGGACTGGAACTGGCTGCAGATCCGCGACCCGCTGGTGTCGATGGGCTGGTTCCCGGAAAGCGGGTTCATCACCCATGACTGGATGGGCTACAACGAGGCCATGCTGCTGTACATCCTGGCGCTGGGCTCGCCCAGCCATCCGGTCAGCCCGGATGCGTGGACGGTGTGGACGCGGACCTACAACCACGACTGGGGCGTGTACTACGGCCAGGAATACCTGAGCTTCGGCCCGCTGTTCGGCCACCAGTACAGCCATGTCTGGATCGATTACCGCGACATCCAGGACCAGTACATGCGCGAGCGCGGGATCGACTACTTCCTCAACAGCCGCCGCGCGGCGCTGGCGCATCGCGAATACGCGATCGCCAACCCGATGAAGTGGAAGGAGTACGGCGAGAACGTGTGGGGCCTGACCGCCGGCGATGGCCCGCAGAACACGCGCCAGCTCTACAACGGCGAGGAGCGCGAGTTCCGCCATTACTCCTCGCGCGGCGCCGGCCTGCGCGAGAACTTCGACGACGGCACCATCGCCCCGACCGCGGCGATCTCCTCGCTGGTGTTCGCGCCCGAGGTGGTGATCCCGGCGACCGAGGAAATGCACCGCCGCTTCGGCGATTACCTGTATTCCAGCTACGGCTTCCTCGATTCGTTCAACCCCAGCTTCGACTACGAGATCCCGCTGAAGACCGGCCGCCGCGTGCCGGGCCGGGGCTGGGTGGCCAGCGACTACATCGGCATCGACCAGGGCCCGATCCTGACCATGATCGCCAACTACCGGAACGAGTTCGTCTGGGAAGTGATGAAGAAGAGCCCGTACATCCGCACCGGCCTGGAGCGGGCCGGCTTCCGTGGCGGCTGGCTGACCCCGGAAGACGAGGCCAGCGAGCCTTACCAGGCGAACCCGAATGCAGCGGCCGCCCGTGCGCTGGGCATGGCCGAGTCGCGCGCGGCCGCAGCCGAGGGACAGAAGCAGCAGGCCACCAGCGAGCGGTCGCAGAACCAGTGAGCGCCCGCCCGCGCCGTGGTCGGTTCCGCGTTGGCGCCTGCCTGCTGCTGGCGCTGCTGCTGGGCGGCTGCACGCGTGGCGATGCCGACACCGAGGTGGTGCGCTTCTGGGCGATGGGCCGCGAGGCCGAGGTGGTGGCCGAGCTGATCCCCGAGTTCGAGCGCGACAATCCGGGCATCCGGGTGGAGATCCAGCAGATTCCGTGGACGGCCGCGCACGAGAAGCTGCTGACCGCGTTCGCCGCCGATGCGCTGCCCGACGTCTGCCAGCTCGGCAACACCTGGATTCCCGAGTTCGCTGCGCTGCAGACGCTGGAGCCGCTGCAGCCCTACGTGGATGCGTCGGCGGTGGTCGAGCCCGACGACTATTTCCCCGGCATCTGGGACACCAGCGTGATCGACGGCACGCTGCTCGGGGTGCCGTGGTACGTCGATACGCGCCTGCTGTACTACCGCAAGGACCTGCTTCGCCAGGCCGGTTTCGACGCGCCGCCGGCTACCTGGGCCGAGTGGGAGCGGGCGATGGCCGCGATCACGCAACAGGGTGGACCACGCCGCTACGCGGTACTGATGCCGCTCAACGAATTCGAGCAGCAGCTCTCGTTCGCGCTGCAGCAGGACGACCCGCTGCTGCGCGACGATGACGGTTACGGCAACTTCGAAAGCCCGGGTTTCCGCCGCGCGCTCGGCTTCTACGCGAACATGTTCGAGCAGGGCTGGGCGCCGAAGATGTCGGAAACCCAGATCTCCAACGTCTGGGACGAGTTCTTCAACGGGTTCTATGCGTTCTACCTGTCCGGTCCCTGGAACATCCGCGAGTTCCGCAAGCGCCAGCCGGCCGCGCTGGCCGACCAGTGGGGCACGATGCCGCTGCCCGGGCCCGATGGCCCGGGCGCCGGCATCGCCGGTGGCACCAGCCTGGTCCTGTTCCGCGGCTCGCAGCGCAAGCAGGCGGCCTGGAAACTGGTCGAATTCCTGTCGCAGCCCGACATCCAGCAGCGCTTCCACGCCATGATCGGCAACCTGCCGCCGCGGCGCAGCACCTGGGAACACCCGGCGCTGGCGCAGGACGAACTGGCGCGCGCGTTCCGCGACCAGCTGGAACGGGTCAAGCCGGCGCCGAAGGTGCTGGAATGGGAGCGGATCGTGCAGGAGATGCGCATCGTCACCGAACAGGTGGTGCGCGGCGGCCAGTCGCAGGACGCCGCGGTCCGCCAGCTCGATGCGCGCGTCGATGCGATCCTGGCCAAGCGCCGCTGGATGCAGCAGCGCGACCGCGAGGCGGCCGCCGCCGCGGCCGGGGAGGGCAGGCCATGAACCGCTCGCTCGCCGGCTGGCTGTTCGCCGGGCCCGCACTGCTGGTGATCGGCCTGTTCTTCGGCCTGCCGGTGCTGTCGGCACTGGCCCTGAGCCTGACCGACTTCGATCTCTACGCCCTGGCCGACAGCCGCAACCTGCGCTTCGTCGCCTTCGACAACTACATCGACCTGCTCGGCACTTCGATGTTCTGGAAGTCGCTGTGGAACACGACCTACTTCGTGATCGTCGGCGTGCCGTTGTCGATCGCCGTGTCGCTGGGCGCGGCGCTGCTGCTGAACGCCCCGGTGGCGCGCTTCAAGGCGCTGTTCCGCACCGCGCTGTTCGCGCCGGTGGTGACCACCCTGGTCGCGGTGGCGGTGATCTGGCGCTATCTGTTCCACACCAGCTATGGCCTGGTGAACTGGGCGCTGGGCCATGTCGGCATCGCGCCGGTGGACTGGCTCGGCGATCCGCGCTGGGCGATGCCGACCATCATGCTGTTCGCGGTGTGGAAGAACTTCGGCTACAACATGGTGATCTTCCTGGCCGGCCTGCAGGCGATTCCGCAGGACCTGTACGAGGCCGCGCGCATCGACGGCGCCTCGCGCTGGCGCCAGTTCCTGCACATCACCCTGCCGATGCTCGGGCCGGTGCTGCTTGTGGTCGGCGTGATCACCGTGTCCGGCTATTTCCAGCTGTTCGCCGAGCCCTACGTGATGACCCGCGGCGACCCGCTGCAGAGCACCGTCAGCGTGCTGTATTTCATGTTCGAGGAAGGCTTCAAGTGGTGGAACCTCGGCCGTGCCTCGGCCGTGGCCTTCCTGCTGTTCCTGATCATCCTCGGCGTGACCACGATGATGCTGCGCATCGGGCGCAGGAAGGAGCTGGTATGAGCGCCGAGGTCGGCCAGACGCGCTGGCATGCCCTGCTGGTGAACGGCGCGCTGCTGGCCCTGGCCCTGGTCAGTCTGGCGCCGCTGCTGTGGATGCTGTCGGTGTCGTTCATGCCGACCGGCGAGGCCAGCAGCTTCCCGCCGCCGCTGCTGCCGTCGCACACCACGCTGGACAACTACCACGCGCTGTTCGGGCGCACCGGCATGGCCCGCAACTTCGCCAACAGCCTGCTGGTGTCCGGCGCGATCACGCTGGGCTCGCTGCTGGTGAACACGCTGGCGGGCTACGCCTTCGCCAAGCTGCGTTTCGCCGGGCGCGAGCGGGTGTTCCAGGTGCTGCTGGCCGCGCTGGTGATCCCGGCCCAGGTGGCGATGCTGCCGCTGTTCCTGCTGATGAAGCAGCTCGGGCTGGTCAACACCTTCGGTGGCGTGATCCTGCCGGCGCTGGCCGGCGTGTTCGGCATCTTCCTGGTGCGCCAGTACGCGCGTTCGATCCCGGATGAACTGCTGGAAGCGGCGCGCATCGACGGTGCCGGCGAATGGCGGATCTTCTTCCAGATCGTGCTGCCGATGCTCAAGCCGGTGCTGGTGACGCTGGCGATCTTCACCTTCATGGCCGCGTGGAACGACTTCATGTGGCCGCTGATCGTGCTGACCGACCAGGAGCAGTACACCCTGCCGGTGGCGCTGGCCTCGCTGTCGCGGGAGCACATCATGGACGTGGAGATGATGATGGCCGGCGCCGTGGTCACGGTGATCCCGGTGCTGCTGCTGTTCCTGCTGCTGCAGCGCTACTACATCCAGGGCCTGCTCCTGGGCAGCGTGAAGGGGTGAGGACATCCGCTTGCGCGGCGCTGCCGCGCGCCGCAGCGGAAAGCACTGCGCGCAGTGCCGGGGCGGACTGTCCTGACTCCGCAACGCGCTGCCAGGGACGGCACCGCACATGCCTGAAGGCCACGCAGGCTCGCGCAGCATCGCCGCGCGTTGTCGCGAGCGCCGGACACTGAGCAGGTGTGTCCGCGCGCCACCGGCCCGCATCCGATCGGAAAACGATCGACATCCACTGCCCGCGTCACGTCCCACCCGTCCCGCACCTGGAACCACGCACGCCATGAAGATCCTCGACATCCGCGCCGATCCCGCGCCTGCCGATCCCGACATGACCACGCGCGCTCCCCGCGCTGCATTCCATCGCCCGTCCGCCGTGTTCGGGGTGATCGCGCTGGGCCTGGCACTGGGTGGCTGCGGCACCGACACCGCCGCGGTGGTCGCGGTCGGCACGGATGAGGGTGTCCGCGTGCTCGACGATTTCGAGGACATCGCCCCGTGGCGGGTGGTGACCTCCAACCAGGTCACCGGCACGCTGCGCCAGATCGACGGTGCGCAGGGCAAGGCGCTGTGCCTGGACTACGACTACAACGGCGTGTCCGGCCATGTCGGCATCCAGCGCGATCTGCCGCTCACGTATCCGGACAACTATCGCTTCGGCTTCCGGCTGCGCGGCGATTCGCCGGCCAACGACCTGCAGTTCAAGCTGATCGATGCCAGCGGCGACAACGTGTGGTGGGTCAACCGTCCGCGCTACGACTATCCGGCGCAGTGGCAGGAGGTGCGCTACCGCAAGCGGCACATCGACAAGGCCTGGGGCCCGGATCCGGACAGGACGCTGCGCGCCAGCCAGAAGGTCGAGTTCACGATCTACAACAACGCCGGCGGCAAGGGCTCGGTGTGCTTCGACGAGCTGACGCTGGAGCCGCTGCCTGCCGACGACGGCGCGCCGCTGGCCTCCACGGCGACCACCTCGGACAGCACGCCGGACAACGCGCCGCTGGCGACCGATGGCGACCGCGCCACGGCGTGGGCGCCGGGCGCGGGTGCGCAGACCCTGCAGCTCGATCTGGGCCGCACGCGCGAGTTCGGCGGCCTGCGCCTGGCCTGGCAGGAAGGCCGCCGCGCGCAGGACTACACGGTGTCGCTGTCTGACGACGGCGCGCAATGGCGGCAGGTGCGCGCCGTCGCCGGTGCGCAGGGGCGCAGCGGCGATCTGGACTGGCTGTCGCTGCCCGAAGCGGAGGCGCGCTACATCCGCCTCGACTTCGCCGCCGCCGATGCGGGCTTCGCACTGGGCGAAGTCGAGGTGCAGCCGCTGGCGTTCTCCCGCCATCCCAACGACTTCCTCAAGGCGGTCGCCGCCGATCTGCCGAAGGGCCGCCTGCCGCGCGGCTTCAGCGGCGAGCAGCCGTACTGGACCATCCTCGGCCTCGACGGCGGCACCGAACAGGGCCTGATCGGGGAGGATGGCGCGATCGAGGTCGCCAAGGGCGGCTTTTCGATCGAGCCGTTCGTGCAGGTGGACGACACGCTGCTGACCTGGGCCGATGTGCAGGCCCGCCAGTCGCTGCAGGACGACTACCTGCCGATGCCCAGCGTGGAATGGACCCACGCGGCGCTGGCGTTGAAGGTCACCGGCTTCGCCCGCGGCACGCCGGAGCAGTCGCAGCTGGTTGGGCGCTACCGGCTGACCAACACCGGCACGCAGCCGCGCGACTACCGGCTGGCGCTGGCGGTACGGCCGCTGCAGGTCAATCCGCCCGCCCAGTTCCTCAACACGATCGGCGGCTACAGCCCGCTGCGCGCACTGGCGCTGACGCCCACCCAGGTCAGCGTCGACGGTCGCCCGCGCGTGTTCGCGCGGCAACCGGCGCAGCAGGTGTTCGCCTCCGCGTTCGATGCCGGGCTCGAGGTCGAACATCTGGCTGCCGGCACGCTGCCGGCCACGACGTCGGTCGATGATCCGCAGGCGCTGGCCTCCGGTGCGCTGGTCTACGCGATGCGGCTGGCGCCGGGCGAATCGCGCGAGGTCGACCTGCTGGTGCCGATGACCGGCGACATCCCGCTGAAGTCCGGCGACTGGGGCGTGCAGGATGAGAGCGCGCAGGCCTGGCAGGACGCGGTCGCGCGCGATTGGCACGCCAGGCTCGACGAGGTCGGCATCGGCGTGCCCGCCGCCGGCAAGCCGCTGTCCGACACGCTGCGCACCGCGCTGGCGCACATGCTGATCTCGCGGGTCGGGCCGCGCCTGCAGCCGGGCACGCGTTCCTATGCGCGCAGCTGGATCCGCGACGGCGCGATGATCTCCGAAGGCCTGCTGCGGCTGGGCCGGCCCGAAGTCGTGCGCGACTACGTGGCCTGGTATGCGCCGTACCAGTTCGACAACGGCATGGTGCCGTGCTGCGTCGACGACCGCGGCAGCGACCCGGTGCCGGAGAACGACAGCCATGGCGAACTGATCTTCAACATCGCCGAGTACTGGCGCTATACCGGCGATGCCGTGTTCCTGGCCTCGATGTGGCCGCATGTGCTCGGCGCGTTCGACTACATGGAGCAGCTGCGCGCCAGCGAGCGGACCGAGGAGAACCGCGCCCGCGACCCGGCCTTCTACGGGATGATGCCGGCGTCAATCAGCCACGAGGGCTATTCGGCCAAGCCGATGCATTCGTACTGGGACAACTTCTGGGCGCTGCGCGGCTACAAGGACGCGGTCGAGGTGGCCGAGGCGCTGGGCAAGACCGACGAGGCCGCACGCATGCGGACGGCGCGCGACGAGTTCCGCCAGGACCTGCATGCCTCGCTGCTGGCCGCGACGCAGCAGCACGGCATCGGCTACCTGCCTGGCGCGGCCGAACTCGGCGATTTCGACCCGACCTCGACCACGATCGCGCTGGCGCCCGGCGGCGAGCAGGACTGGCTGCCGCGCGAGCTGCTCGAGGGCACGTTCGAGCGCTACTGGAGCGAGTTCGAGCAGCGCCGCGACGGCATGCGCGAGTGGAAGGACTACACCCCGTACGAATGGCGCAACGTCGCCGCCTTCGTGCGCCTGGGCTGGCGCGAACGGGCCTGGGACGCGACCGAGTACTTCTTCGCCGACCGCGTGCCGCAGCCGTGGAACCAGTGGGCCGAAGTGGTCTCGCGCACGCCGCGCAGGCCGTTCTTCGTCGGCGACCTGCCGCATGCCTGGGTCGCATCGGACTTCGTGCGCTCCGCGCTGGACATGTTCGCCTACGTGCGCGAACGCGACGACAGCCTGGTGCTGGCCGCGGGCGTGCCGGTCGCCTGGCTGGACGGCGAGGGCATCGCCATTTCAGGACTGCGCACGCCGCACGGCGAACTGTCGTACACCCTGCGGCGTCGCGGCGGGCAGCTCGAACTCGATGTCCCGGCGGGTACCACGTTGCCGCCCGGCGGACTGGTCCTGCCCTGGCCGTACGAGGGCGCGCCGGGCGCGGCCAGCGTCGATGGTCGTCCCGCGACGCTGGAGGACGGCGCGGTGCGGGTGACGAAGGTGCCGGCACAGGTGCGGATCGGGATCCGCTGAGGCTGGCGTGGTGCAGCCCGCCGCTCCGTCGCCATCGTGGCTGCGGACGCGCTGCACGGCGTCCACAGGCGGACGTCGCCGACCGGGCCGGCAGGCGGGCCGGTAGCGGCCCGCAACGACTGCTGCACAATGCGGCATTCCCCCGCAGGAACGCAGCATGCCGATCACGATCCGTCACCTCGAAGGTCTCACCCCGTCGTTGCGCGACGGGCTGGTCGTCCTGCTGCGCGACGTGATCGCCGGCAACGGCTCGGTCGGCTTCGGCGGCCAGGACGACGACGCGACGCTGGCGGCCTACTGGGACGACATTGCCGCGTCGCTGGGCGACGCCCTGCAGCTGTGGGTGGCCGAAGACGAAGGACGTGTGGTCGGCAGCGTGCAGCTGGCGCCGGGCCAGCGCAGCAATGGCCGCCACCGTGGCGACCTGCAGAAGATGATGGTGGCGCGCGGCGCGCGCGGGCAGGGCGTCGGTACGCGGCTGCTGGCGTGCGCCGAGGCGCATGCGGTCGAACGCGGGCTGCGGCTGCTGGTCCTGGACACGGTGGTCGATTCGCCGGCCGACGCGATGTACCGCCGCAGCGGCTGGCAGGAGGTCGGCACGATTCCCGGCTACGCCAGCGACCCGGCAGGCGTGCTGCAGGCCACGCGCTATTTCTACAAGGCGATCGGCTGAGCGCTGCGCGGATTCACGCTTTTTCAGGAGGCCTGGCCGCAGCAGGCGCAGCGCTGACGGCGGTCCCTTTCAGTGGCGCCGGACCGGCATGCCGGTCGGTGGGCACCTGACGCATCGACGGCGGCCGCAGCCAGCGGCGAGGCCTGCTGCGGTCCGCGTCGAGGCATGACGCAGGCCGCTCGAGGTCGAGCGGCCCGCCTGACGTCCGTCCCCGGAACCGGACGTCGGCCGATGGCGGCCGTGGCCGCTCAGGCGCGGGCGGCCTTGACGATCGCCGCGGCACCGGCGGCGCTGGCTTCGACCTTGTCCCATTCGCCATTGGCCAGCCAGTTCTGCGGCACCATCCACGAGCCGCCGACACACAGCACGTTCGGCTGGGCCAGGAACTCCGGCGCGCTGGCTTCGGTGATGCCGCCGGTCGGGCAGATCTTCAGGTCGGCCAGCGGACCGGCCAGCCCCTTGAGCATCGCCAGGCCGCCCACGGCGGTGGCCGGGAACAGCTTGCAGGTGCGGAAGCCGCGCGCCATCAGCGACAGGAATTCGGTCGGGGTGGCGCCGCCCGGCACCACCGGGATCGGAGCCTGGGCCAGCGCATCGGCCAGTTCCGGCGGCGTGCCCGGCGTGACCAGGAAGTCGGCGCCGAGCTCGATGCAGCGCTGCATCTGCTCGATGGTCAGCACGGTGCCCATGCCCACGGCGATGTCCGGCAGATCCTTCTTCAGCGCGACCAGCGCGTCGAGCGCAGCCGGCGTGCGCAGGGTCAGCTCGATCGCGGTCAGGCCGCCCTTGAGCAGCGCGGCCGCCAGCTTGCGCGCTTCGTCGACGCTGTTGGCGGTGACGACCGGCAGGATGCCGGCGGCGCGGAGCAGGGTTTCGGCCTTGGCCTGGTGGATGGCGATGCTCATGGGTCTGCGACTCCTTACGATGAGACCGGCCGCGCCTGCGGCCGGTAGAACGGTGTCAGTGACGTAGCGGGCGCTGCGCGGCGCGCGTGCCCGAGCAGGCCATTCTATCGGCCTTCCGCAGTGGAAGCCGGTGCCTGCGCAGGGCCCGCACCGGATGGATGCGCTGTCCCGGTGGACACGTGCGGACACGCCAGGCGCGTGTCCGTCGTGCGCCTTCAGGCGTCCTTGGACTCGTGCGGCGCCAGCGCGGCCGACGGCGTCTCGCCCAGTTCGTACTCGGCGTCGTAGTCCCAGGCATGGCCGTCGTGGGCCGGCGGGCCGCAGGAGATCGACAGCGCGCCCTGGTCGGCCGGGCCGACCATCGCGCGGCTGTAGGCGAACAGGTTGCGACCCAGGTCGTGCGCCGGACGCGTGGTGTTGCCCGCGCAGTCGCGTGCGTTCCATTCGGCTTCGTCGACCAGCACCTGCAGCACGCCCGATTCGCTGTCCAGGCGCAGCAGGTCGCCATCGCGGACCTTGCCGATCGGGCCGCCGCGCGCGGCTTCCGGGGTCACGTGGATCGCGGCCGGAATCTTGCCGGACGCGCCGGAGAGGCGGCCGTCGGTGACCAGCGCGACCTTGCGGCCCTGGTTCTGCAGCATGCCCAGCAGCGGCGCCAGCGAATGCAGTTCCGGCATGCCGTTGGCACGCGGGCCCTGGTAGGTGACCACCGCGACGAAATCGCGTGGCAGCACGCCGGCCGCATGCAGCTTGTTGAGCTTCTGCGGCGCGTCGACCACCACCGCCTGCGCCTCCACGTAACGATGCTCGGGCTTGACCGCCGACAGCTTGATCAGGCCACGGCCGATGTTGCCGCGGAGCAGGCGCAGGCCGCCCTGGGCCTCGAACGGCTCGGCCACGGTGCGCACCACGGAGAGGTCGCCGCTGACCGCGCTGGACGGTTCGGAGGAAAGCCTGCCGTCGACGATGCGCGGTTCGCGGGTGAAGGCGCGCATGCCGTCGCCGACCACGGTCGGGATGTCGTGCATCAGGCCGGCGTCGAGCAGTTCGCGGAACACGAACGGCACGCCGCCGGAGGCCTGGAAGCGGTTCACGTCGGCTTCGCCATTGGGATAGACGCGCGCCAGCAGCGGCACCACCTGCGAGATCTGGTCCATGTCGTCCCAGGTCAGGACCACGCCGGCCGCACGCGCCACCGCGATCCAGTGGATCGTGTGGTTGGTCGAACCGCCGGTGGCCATCAGCGCGACCACCGCGTTGACGATGGCGCGCTCGTCGATCAGCCGGCCCAGCGGACGGTAGTCGTTGCCCAGTGCGGACATCTCCAGCACGCGGCGCACGGCCTCGTCGTCCAGCGCGGCGCGCAGCGGCGTGCCCGGATTGATGAACGAGCTGCCAGGCAGCTGCACGCCCATCGCTTCCAGCATCACCTGGTTGGAATTGGCGGTGCCGTAGAAGGTGCAGGTGCCGGCAGCGTGATAGGACTGCGCCTCGACCTCGAGCAGTTCCTCGCGGGTGGCGTCGCCGGCCGCATAGCGCTCGCGCACCTCGGCCTTCTTCTTGTTCGGGATGCCGGCCGGCATCGGGCCGGCCGGCACGAACAGCGCCGGCAGGTGGCCGAAGGCCAGCGCGCCGATCAGCAGGCCGGGCACGATCTTGTCGCAGATGCCCAGGTACAGCGCCGCGTCGAACGCGTCGTGGCTCAGGCCGACCGCGGCCGCCTGGGCGATCACGTCGCGCGAGAACAGCGACAGCTCCATGCCGCCGCGGCCCTGGGTGACGCCGTCGCACATCGCCGGCACGCCGCCGGCGACCTGCGCGGTCGCGCCGAGCTGGCGGGCGAGGGCACGGATGCGTTCGGGATACAGCTCGTACGGCTGGTGCGCCGAGAGCATGTCGTTGTAGGCGGTGATGATGCCGAGGTTCGGGGTCACGCCCTCGCGCAGCAGCGCCTTGTCGTGGTCGCCGCAGGCGGCGAACACGTGGGCCAGGTTGGCGCAGCTCAGCGGCTTGCGGTTGGGGCCGTTGCGGACCGCCTCGTCGATGCCGGCGAGATAGGCGGCGCGCGATGCGGCGCTGCGCTGACGGATGCGTTCGGTGACGGCTTCGATCTTGGGATGCAGGCTCATTGGCGTTCGGCTATGAGAATCGGGGAGGGCGTTTCATGCGAGGCCGCATGGGGACGCTGCGTCGGTGCGGTGCGGATGCGCGCGCGGGATCGCCGCGCATCCGGTTCCGCGCGCGCCGTGCAGGGCCGCGCCATGAGATGGGTTACGGACACCAGTGCACGCACAGCGGTGCGCCCGGCAGCTGCAGCACCGCACGGATCGGCAGTTCGCGCACGTCGTCGCCGGCCAGCGCGCGTTCCAGCATCTCGCGCTTGGCCGTGCCGCGCAGCAGCAGCAGGCGTCGCCGCGTGCGCGCCAGGCCGGATGGAGTCAGAGTGATGCGCAGCGTCCAGTCGCCGGCGACCGGGCAGCCGGAGGCATCCAGCGCCGCGTACGGCTGGCTGCTGGCCAGGGCGCGATCCAGATCGACCGAGCCGGGAAACAGCGACGCGGTATGCCCGTCGTTGCCCATGCCGAGCACCGCCAGGCAGGCATCCTGTGCGTGGCCGGCTTCCAGGTTGGCCGCATGCACGGCGTCGGCCACGCTCAGGCCGGGGCGGACCAGCGGCTCGAAATGGCCGATGTCGGCGTGGTCGAGCAGGCTCTCGCGGACCAGGCGCGCGTTGCTCGCGCTGTCTTCCGGCGACAGCCAGCGCTCATCGACCAGCCCGACGGTCACCTTGCGCCAGTCCAGCGGCGCGAGCGCGAGCTGCGAATAGATCGGTGCCGGCGTGGTGCCGCCGGACAGCAGCATCCGCGCCTTGCCCAGGGTGACCAGGTCGCTTTCGAGGGTGCGCGCCATGTCCTCGGCGACCGCGTGGATCCAGCGTTCCTGGTCGGCGTGGGCCTTCCATTCGATACGTGCGTCCATCTTCAACGGCCCTCGCGGTGGAGCAGGTCGACCGCGCAGGCGGCCGCGCCGAGCAGGCCTGCGCGTGGATGCATGACCGCCAGCGACGGCACCCGCCCCATGATCGGCGAGAAGCGGCCCTTGGCCTCGAAGCGCTGGCGGAAGCCGGAGTGGCGCAGCGATTCCAGCATGCGCGGCACCAGGCCGCCGGTCAGGAACACGCCGTCCCAGGCGCCGAGGGTCAGCACCAGGTCGCCGGCGATCGCGCCGAACACGGCGCAGAACACGTCGACCGCGCGCATGCACAGCGCGTCGCCCTGTGCCGCGCGGGCGGTGATGTCCTTGGGCTGCAGCAGGCCCGGGTCGACGCCGGCGATCTCGCACAGCGAACGATGGATGTTGACCAGGCCGGGGCCGCAGATCAGGCGTTCGTTGGAGACGCGGCCGAACTGCGCCGACAGGATTTCCAGGATGCGCGCTTCTTCCGGCGTGCCGGGCGGGAAGCTGACATGGCCGCCCTCGGTTTCCAGCGGATAGCAGCGGCCGTCGCGGATCATCAGGCCGCCGACGCCCAGGCCGGTGCCGGGGCCGATCACCGCATAGGTGCGCGGCTGGTCCAGCGGCGCCGGCTGCCAGGACACGCCGCCGATGGCGACGACGTCCTCGGGCCGGTACAGGCTGACGGCCATGCCCTGGGCGGCGAAATCGTTGATCAGGTGGACGTTGTCGAAGCCGAGCAGGTCGCGGGTGCGGCTGCGCGAGATCACCCACGGATGGTTGGTGATCCGGGCCTCGTCGCCGTCGACCTTGCCGGCCACGGCGAACACGCCGGCGCGCGCGCTGGCGCCGATCTGGTCCAGGTAGTGGCGTGCGGCATCGGCCAGCGACGGAAAGTCGGCGACGGCGAACTCGCGCACGCTGTCATCGAGCAGCGGCGCGGGCGCATGCGGATCGGCGAGGGCGAAGCGGGCGTTGGTGCCGCCGATGTCGGCGATCAGCCGCATGTCTTCCGCCATGCTCACGCCTCGTCCCGGCTGGGGCGGGCGACGGCATCGAATTCGGCGGGCAGGAAGCAGGCCGCCGCCTCGGGCCCCCAGCTGCCGGCCGGGTAGTCCTGCAGCGGCGAGCTGCCGCTGCGCCAGGCGTCGGTGACGCTGTCGGTCCAGGCCCAGGCGGCCTCGACCTCGTCGTTGCGCACGAACAGCGCGTGGCTGCCGTGCAGCGCGTCCAAGAACAGGCGTTCGTAGGCGATGCGGCGGTTCTGGCCGGTCTGCGAGGACAGTTCCAGTTCCAGCGGGTGCAGTTCCAGCGTGCCCCATTCCGGCCCGGCCAGGCTGCTCATCAGGCCCAGCTCGATGTCCTCCTGCGGCTGCAGGCGGAAGGTCAGCCGGTTCGGCGCGGCGTTGGCGCCGTCCGGGCGCTCGAACAGCCAGTGGCTGACCGGCTTCAGGGTCACGGTGACCACGGTCGAGCGTTCGGCCAGGCGCTTGCCGGTGACCAGGTGGAACGGCACGCCCGCCCAGCGCCAGTTGTCGATGTGCGCGGTGACCCCGACGAAGGTTTCGACATCGCTGTCATCCGGCGGCGCATAGGCCTGCACCGGCGTGCCATCGATGGCCCCCGCGGTGTAGCGGCCCCGCACGCTGTGGCGTTCGGCCTCGGCGGCGCTGAACGGGCGCAGCGCACGCAGCACCTTGACCTTTTCGTCGCGGATGCGGTCGGCTTCCAGCGAGGCCGGCGGCTCCATCGCCACCAGGCACAGCAGCTGCAGGATGTGGCTCTGGACCATGTCGCGCAGCGCGCCCGACCGGGCGTAGTAGGCGTTGCGGCCGTCCACGCCCTCGCTCTCGGACACCAGGATGTTGACCGAGTCGATGTAGGTGCGGTTCCAGACCGCTTCCAGCAGCGTGTTGCCGAAGCGCAGCGCCAGCAGGTTCTGCACCGCCGCCTTGCCCAGGTAATGGTCGATGCGGAAGATCCGGTCCTCGTCGGCCAGCTGGCCGAGGGTGGCGTTGATCTCGCGCGCCGAGGCCAGGTCGTGGCCGATCGGCTTCTCCAGCATCAGCCGGTGCGGCGCCTTCAGCGCGCCGCCCAGGGCCAGGCCCTCGCAGGTGCTGATGTACAGGCCGGGCGGGATCGACAGGTAGCTGACGCAGCGGCGGTCGACCAGGTCGCGCACCGACTCGGCCACCGATGCCGGCGTGCGCATGTCGACCGAGCGGTAGTCGATGCGGGCGAGGAACTCCTCGACCTGGTCCGGCCCCGGCGTGTAGTGGCCGAGGTGGGCGAAGCGCTCGCGCAGGATCTCGTGGAATTTCTCCGTATCGTGCGGCGACAGGGCCAGCGCCCGGATACGGAAGTCTTCTGGCAGCAGGCCATCGCCCTGCAGCCGCAGCAGCGACGGCAGCAGGTAACGCTGCGCGAGGTCGCCGGTGGCGCCGAACAGCAGCAGGGTGTCGTGCATCCGGTGGGCATCCAAGGGCTGTGACATCGTCTTCCGAATCTTCTCGAGTTGGGCGTCCGCATGCCTGGCGCGGTGGGGGCGGCCGGGGCATGGGGCAGGCGTGGGCGGAGCGTCCGGCATCAGGGTGCCGAACACCCGAATATGGCGGGCGAGCATCACTTTTGTCCAGTCGTTCAGGTGCTGGCGCGGGTCGGATCCGCGCCATCCCGCGGCGCATGGTGATGATCTCGGACGAAACCGGTTCGATGACCACCGGTGGACCATGCGCTCCGTTCCCGCGCGGCGCGGGCGATGCGGCGTTCATCGCCATGGAATCGGTTACCTGCGATCATCGGCCCGTCGAATCATCCTCCGGGACGCGCCCGGACGATCACCGGTGGAGGCTGCGGATGGCGGGACTGAAACTGGACACCCTGCGCAAGGTGTATCCGAACGGGCAGGTGGCGGTGCACGGCGCCTCGTTCGAGGTGGCCGATGGCGAACTGCTGGTGCTGGTCGGCCCCTCGGGCTGCGGAAAATCGACCCTGCTGCGGATGATCGCCGGGCTCGAGGAGATCAGCGGCGGCGAACTGCGGATCGGCGACCGCGTGGTCAACGACGTGGCGCCGAAGGACCGCGACATCGCGATGGTGTTCCAGAACTACGCGCTGTACCCGCACATGACGGTGGCCGAGAACCTGGCGTTCGGCCTGAAGCTGCGTGGCCAGCCGCGCGAGCAGATCGAGCGGCGCGTGGCCGAGTCCGCGGCGATGCTCGGCCTGGAGGGCATGCTCGGCAAGCGGCCGCGCGAGATGTCCGGCGGCCAGCGCCAGCGGGTGGCGCTGGGCCGTGCGCTGGTGCGCGAGCCGGCGGTGTTCCTGCTGGACGAGCCGCTGTCGAACCTGGACGCCAAGCTGCGCCATTCGACCCGCACCGAGATCGCGCGCCTGCACCAGCGCCTCGGCGCCACCATGATCTACGTGACCCACGACCAGGTCGAGGCGATGACCCTGGGCCAGCGCATCGTGGTGCTCGACGCCGGCCGCATCCAGCAGATCGACACGCCGATGGCGCTGTACGAGCGTCCGGCCAACCTGTTCGTGGCCGGCTTCCTCGGCAGCCCGTCGATGAACACGCTGGAAGGGCGGCTGCAGCTGGGCGCCGGGCCGGCGTTGCTGCTCGATGACGGCCAGCAGCTGCCGCTGCCGGGCGTGCAGTTGCCGGGTGGCTGGGAGCAGCGCCGGGTCACCCTCGGCGTGCGGCCCGAGCACCTGCTGCCCACCGGTGACGGCGATGCCGGGCTCGATGCGCGCGTCGACGTGGTCGAGGCGGTCGGCAGCGAGGCCTTCCTGCACCTCGATGCCGCCGGCCGCGCGCTGGTCTCGCGCCTGCCGCCGCAGGCCTTGCCCGCACCGGGCGCGCGGGTCCGCCTGCGGGTCGATCCGGCGCACCTGCACGTGTTCGACCCGGACAGTGGCCTTCGCCTGGCGGCCTGAGCGTCCCGGGTTTCATCGTTCAAGGGGCAGGCCGGGGCGATGACGAACGCCGCTGGCCGTGCATGACGCTGCGCCGCCGGGTCCGTTCCCGTCGTGATGCGGCCTGCGGTGACCTGCCTCGGCGCCGCCTGACGGCGTCAGCGCGCGAGGCCATCCAGGATCGGCAGCACCGCCGATCCGGTCCCGTCCACCAGCAGCGGCAGTTCGCCCCGTTCCAGTGGCAGCACCGCAAGCGCATGCCGCGGCGCGTGGCCGGCGACGCTCACCACGGTGCCGATGGTGCGTCCGTCCTGGATTACGTCCGCACCGGCCTCGGTGGCATCCGGGACGTGCAGCCGCAGCAGTTCCCGCTTGGCCTTGCCGAGGAAGTGGGTGCGGGCCACGATCTCCTGGCCGGGATAGCAGCCCTTCCTGACGCTGAACGCCGCAAGCCGGTCCAGCGCGATCTGCTGCGGGGTCCACAGCTCGCGCTGCGATTCCACCAGCCGCGGCAGGCCGCACTCCAGGTCGCTCGCGCGCCAGCGTTCCAGCGCCTGCGCATCGTCGACGGCTGCCGTCGCCAGGGCGGTGTCGCAAATGAGAACCGTGCGCGGAAGGGACTCTGCACCATAATCCAGCTCGAGCACGGTGCCATCACGCCCCAGCACGGCGCCGGATGCGATGAAGGGCGCTGCGAACCGGCCATACGCACCCAGATCGGAGCGGGTGCGCAGGACCACCTTGCGACGGAACACGAAGCGGCGCAGCTGGTCGCCGAGCGTCCCCGCATCGGCATCGGGCATCACCAGGAGCAGGGCATCGTCGGCGGCGCGCAGCAGGGCAAACACGGCGATCGTGCGGCCCTTGGGCGTCAACCAGGCACTCCACTGCCAGTGGCCGGTCGGCAACGCGACCACGTCGCTGGCGAACTGGGCCTGTGCGAAGGCCACGGCGTCCGGACCTTCCAGGCCAAGGATTGCGTGGTCGGACAGCGCGAGGGCCGCCTCTGCGGCGATGGTCGTAGAGCGGGGCTGGTTGTCAGGCACGTTAACGGGGGCTTAAAATTTTGTGCGGTGCAAGGAAACCCATGATAGGCCAAACACCTCCAGACCCCGAGCCCATTCCCGGGACACAGCCGCCCAAGGATGAACCCGCGCCGAAGGAAATCGGCGGCAGGGACGGCCCCGAGCCCACCCGCTACGGGGACTGGGAAAAGAACGGGCGCTGCGTCGATTTCTGACGAAGCATCCTTCAGCCACGCGGCCATCGGCCGCACAGCCGAGACAACGAGTCAGCGCAATGAGCAGCGAACGCCCCTTGTCACCCCATCTGCAGGTCTACCGCTGGCAGATCCAGATGGTCACTTCGATCCTGCACCGCGCCACCGGCGTCGTCCTCGCCGTCGGTGCCCTGCTGATCGCCGCCGCGCTGCTGGCGCTGATGCTCGGTGAAGAGCACTGGAACTGCGTGACCGGCCTGGCCGGCAGCCTGTTCGGCAAGATGTTCCTGTTCGGCTGGAGCTGGGCCGCCGTCTACCACCTGTGCAACGGCATCCGCCACATCGTGCAGGACTTCGCGATCGGCTACCGCATCTCCACCTTCGTCCGCAGCAGCTGGGCCTCGGTGATCGGCAGCATCGTCATCACGGTGCTGATCTGGGTCTACGTGGCCACCCTCGGAGGCGCCGCATGAGCAAGTTCCGCACCCCGTTGAAGAACGTGCGCGGCCTCGGCGCGGCCAGGACCGGCACCGAGCATTTCGTGCACCAGCGCCTGACCGGTACCGCCCTGGCGTTCCTGGTGCTGTGGTTCATCGTCTTCGTCCTGAGCCTGGTCGGCTCGGATTACCAGGAAGCGGTGGCGGCGGTCTCGCGTCCCTGGAATGCGGTCCCGCTGGTCGGTTTCCTGGTGGCGATGTTCTGGCACGCGCAGCTTGGCCTGCAGGTCGTGCTGGAGGACTACATCCACGAATCCGTGCTCGCCCTGGCCCTGCAGACGACGGTGAAGTTCGTCGCCGTGCTCGGCGCCATCGTCAGCGTCTTTGCCGTCGCCCGCATCGCGCTGGGCAGCGCCTGATCCACCGGGCGCAGCCCAAAGGAACCGATTGATGTCCGCTTACAAGATCACCGAACACAAGTACGACATGGTCGTGATCGGCGCCGGCGGCGCTGGTCTGCGCGCCACGTTCGGCCTGGCCCAGAAGGGCCTGCAGACGGTCTGCCTGACCAAGGTCTTCCCGACCCGTTCGCACACCGTGGCCGCGCAGGGCGGCATTTCCGCCGCGCTCGGCAACATGGGCGAGGACGACTGGCGTTACCACTTCTACGACACCATCAAGGGCTCGGACTGGCTGGGCGACCAGGACGCCATCGAGTACATGTGCCGCGAGGCGATCCCGGCGATCATCGAGCTGGAGCACTACGGCGTGCCGTTCTCGCGCACCGAGGAAGGCAAGATCTACCAGCGTCCGTTCGGCGGCATGACCACCAAGTACGGCGAAGGCCCGTCCGCGCAGCGCACCTGCGCCGCGGCCGACCGCACCGGCCACGCGATGCTGCACACGCTGTACCAGCAGTCGCTGGCGCACAACGCGCGCTTCATGATCGAGTACTTCGCGCTCGACCTGATCTTCGACGAGGAAGGTGTGTGCCGCGGCGTGCTCGCGCTGGACATGGCCGAGGGCTCGCTGCACCTGTTCCGCGCCCACGGCGTGGTGCTGGCCACCGGCGGCTACGGCCGTGCCTACTTCAGCGCCACCTCGGCCCATACCTGCACAGGCGACGGCGGCGGTCTGGTCATGCGCGCCGGCCTGCCGATGCAGGACATGGAGTTCGTGCAGTTCCACCCGACCGGCATCTACGGCGCCGGCTGCCTGATCACCGAGGGCGCGCGCGGTGAAGGCGGCTATCTGACCAACTCCGAAGGCGAGCGCTTCATGGAGCGCTATGCGCCGACCGTGAAGGACCTGGCCCCGCGCGACATGGTCAGCCGCTCCATGACCATCGAAATCCGCGAAGGCCGCGGCGTGGGTCCGAACAAGGACCACATCTTCCTGCACCTGGATCACCTCGATCCGGCCGTGCTGCACGCGCGCCTGCCGGGCATCTCGGAAAGCGCCAAGATCTTCGCCGGCGTCGATGTGACCAAGGAGCCGATCCCGGTCATTCCGACCGTCCACTACAACATGGGCGGCATCCCGACGAACTATCACGGCGAGGTCGTCATCAAGAAGAACGGCGATGACAACGCGGTGGTGCCGGGCCTGATGGCTGTCGGCGAAGCGGCGTGCGTCTCCGTGCACGGCGCCAACCGCCTCGGCTC